>Ga0209770_10000197_pt1 | contig 36271 bp, 50 predicted proteins | sample LauGreSu1BDMLBDD_2_FD_187572 | JGI IMG/M metagenome (GOLD analysis project Ga0209770, IMG submission 187572) | Freshwater lake microbial communities from Lake Michigan, USA - Su13.BD.MLB.DD (SPAdes) (version 2) | ecosystem: Environmental > Aquatic > Freshwater > Lake | place: Lake Michigan, USA...
CCGGGCCCGGCCAGCCGCCGCAGAACCGGGTGTTCTACGGCGGCGAGCGCACCCGGCCCCTGCCGATCATGGGCACGACCGATCGCTACGTCGAGATCAACTTCGCCAAGATGGCGGCCGGCCGCTCGTTCACCGCGCAGGAAGTGCAGCGCGGCCGCCCGGTGGCGGTGATTGGCAACGGCCCGTACGAGGCCCTGTTCCTGAAGCGCGGCATCGATCCCATTGGCAAGACCGTCCGCATCAATACGGTCGAGTACACGGTGCTCGGCGTGGTCGGCAAGCGGCCGTCGCCGGGCGGCTTTGGCGGCGCCGACGATTTCGTGATCATTCCCTACACGGCATTCCGCAAGCAGTTCGGACACGAGCGCGTCCAGCGCGGCCCGATGGGCATGCCGGTGATGATCGCGGTCCTCCCCAAAGAGGGCGTCTCACGCGACGAAGCGATGCGTGAGGTGGAAGCCATCATGCGCATCCGCCACGGCCTGACGCTCGACAAGGAGAACGACTTCGATCTCGTCACGTCCGACGCCATTCTCGCGGTGTGGGATCAGATTTCCGCTGCCATCCTGCTGGCGCTGGTCGTCATTTCGTCGATCGCGCTGATGGTGGGTGGCATCGGCGTGATGGCGATCATGACCATCTCGGTGACCGAGCGCACGCGGGAGATCGGCGTCCGGCTGGCCATTGGGGCGCGCCGGCGCGAGATCCTCGTGCAGTTCCTGATCGAAGCCGCGGTGCTGACGTCGGTGGGCGGCGTCCTGGGCATCCTCATGGGCAGCGCGATTGGCCTCGGAGTGAACCTGATCTCGGGCTTCCCCGTGTCGCTGCCCTGGTGGTCGTTTGCCCTGGGCCTGGGCTTCTCGGCCTCGATCGGCATCTTCTTCGGCATGCTCCCCGCCTGGCGCGCCTCGCGCCTTGATCCGATCGAGGCCCTTCGCTACGAGTAGGGCCTGTTGCTAACGGGAGCAGCTCAAGACCTGTCGGGAGTTTCGCGCAGACCGTCGGGATTTACCGAGAACCACGCCGGGATGGTCCCGACGCCGGCGGGGCCTCCCGACTATTGGGTCCCTCCCGACCAGCAGCATCCTCCCGTCGGTGCCCGCGAGGCGCTTGCTCCCCCTCCCGGCAAGAGGCATATGATGCCCTTACGGGCGTTTGCCGCCCGGGAGGGTACCTCCTATGAAGGTCTACGACGCTGCCAGCATCCGCAACGTGGCCGTGGTCGGCCATGGCGGGTCTGGCAAGACACAACTGGTGTCGGCCCTGCTCTTCGACGCCGGCATGGTCAATCGCCTCGGCCTGGTCGACGACGGGACGACGGTGACCGACTACGACGAAGAAGAAATCGCCCGCAAGCACACGCTCTCGGCCAGCCTCGCCTACGCCGAGTGGAACAAGACCAAAATCAACCTGATCGACACGCCCGGCTTCGGTAACTTCTTCACCGATGCCAAGGCGGCGCTGCGCGTGGCCGATGCCGCCCTGGTGGTGGTCGACGGCGTCGCCGGCGCCGAAGTGCAGACCGAAAAAGCGTGGGAAGTGGCGGCCGACCTCGGCCTGCCGCGCATGGTGGTCGTCAACCGGCTGGATCGCGACCGCGCGTCGCTGGAACGCACGCTCGACTCCGTGCGCCAGACGCTGGGCCGCACCATCATCCCCATCCAGTTGCCGATCGGCGACGCCAGGTCGTTCACCGGCATCGTCGACCTGGTGACGATGACGGCCCGCACCTTTGCCGCCGACGGCTCGGGCAAGATGAGCGAAGGCGCCGTGCCGGCCGGCATGGCCGAGGCCGCCGCCGGGGCGCGCGAGGCGCTGATCGAAATGGTGGCCGAAGCCGACGAGTCGCTGATGGAGCACTTCTTCGACGCCGGCACCCTCACGCAAGAGGAACTCGTGCAGGGCCTGGCCACGGCCACGCGCGCGGCGAAGATCTTCCCGCTGGTGTGCGCGTCGGGCCTGCAGAACGTGGGCGGCGCGCCGCTGCTGGACGCCATCCTCGCCTACCTGCCCTCGCCGGCCGAGCGGCCGTTCACGGCGCTGGCCAGCGGCGAGCCGGTCTCGCGCCCGGCCGACGAAAAGGCGCCTTACGCCGCGTTCGTCTGGAAGACGGTCGCCGATCAGTTCGCCGGACGCATCACCATGTTCCGCGTTTTCCAGGGCGTGCTCAAGGCCGACTCGAGCATCACCAACCTGACGCAGGACAAGCCCGAGCGCCTGGGCCACCTGATCGTGATGCAGGGCAAGACCGCCACCAACGTCGCCGAGCTCAAGGCCGGCGACCTGGGCGCCGTCGCCAAGCTCAAGGACACGCGCACCAACGACACGCTGGCCGAAAAGGCGGCCGGCCTCACCTTCGCGCCACTCGCGTTCCCGGAACCGGTGCTGGCCTACGCCATCGAGCCCAAGAGCCGCGGCGACGAAGACAAGATCAGCACGGCGATGCACCGCCTCGAGGAAGAAGACGGCACCATCCGCTACCAGCGCGACCCGCAGACCCACGAACTGCTGCTGGCCGGCCAGGGACAGCTGCACATCGAGGTCACGGTGGCGAAGCTGAAACGCCGCTTCGGCGTCGACGTGCTGCTCAAGCCGCCCCGCATCCCCTACCGCGAGACCATCACCGTGAAGGTCGAGGCCCACGGCCGGCACAAGAAGCAGACCGGCGGGCACGGCCAGTTCGGCGACTGCAAGATCCGCATGGAGCCGCTGCCGCGCGGCAGCGAGTTCGAGTTCGTCAACGAAACGTTCGGCGGGTCGATTCCGCGCCAGTTCATCCCGGCGGTCGAAAAGGGCATCCAGGAGTCACGGATGCGCGGCTACCTGGCCGGCTACCCGGTGGTGGATTTCCGGGTCGTCCTCTACGACGGCTCGTACCACGACGTCGACTCGAACGAACTGTCGTTCAAGACCGCCGGCTGGCTGGCGTTCAAGGACGCCATGGCCAAGGCGCACCCGGTGCTGCTCGAGCCGGTGATGAACGTCGAGATCTACGCGCCCGGCGACCACGCCGGCGACCTGATGGGCGACCTGAACGGCCGCCGCGGCCGCATCTCGGGCATGGAGGCCAAGGGCCAGACCACGGTGATCAAGGCGCAGGTGCCGATGGCGGAGATGCTGACCTACGAACAGCACCTGACCTCGGTGACCGGCGGGCGCGGCTCGTACCACATGGAGCACTCGCACTACGACGAGGTGCCCGCCCACATGCAGCAGAAGATCGTGGCCACGGCCAAGGCCGCGGGCCACCACGCCGCGGAGGAGCCAGCCTAGGCCGGGCCTCGCGCGGCAACCGCGCGGGGGTGGCTAGGCCTTGAGCGTGACGCCGAGGTCGTGAATCAGGCCGTCCTTGAGACCGTAGATCCAGCCGTGCAGGTGCAGCGGCTGGTCACGGCGCCACGCGTCCTGGATGATGGTGGTGCGGGCGATGTTGCGGACCTGCTCCTTCACGTTGAGCTCGGCCAGGCGATCGATGCGGGCATCGACATCGGCCAGCGCGAGCAGCTCGGCGTGGTGCGCTTCCTTGACGTCCTGCACGTGCTGCAGCCAGTTGTCGATCAGGCCATGCGCGGTGCCGTCGAGCGCGGCGCGAATGCCGCCGCAACCGTAGTGGCCGCACACGATCACGTGCTTGACCTTCAGCACGTCGACCGCATACTGCAGCACCGATAGGCAATTGACGTCGGTGTGGACGACGACGTTGGCGACGTTGCGGTGAACGAACAGCTCCCCCGGGTCGAGGCCAACGATGTCGTTGGCCGGGACGCGGCTGTCGGAACAGCCAATCCAGAGAAACGACGGCGCCTGCTGGCCGGTCAGCCGCGTAAAGAACGTGGGGTCGTGGCGGACCCGGGCGGCGGCCCAGGCGCGATTGTTGGCAAGCAGCTTAATCGGCGAATCCATCAGCCCACAGTTTACCGTCGTCGCGCCACCCACGTCGTCATCGACCGCTGCTCGTGGACGACCGTCGTCTTGAGGGGGTCGAGCAGGTCGCCGCCCAGGCGGCCGGTCCAGGCGAGGATGGTGGCGGCGTCCACCAGGTAGCGGTCGGAACCGTCGAGCAGGTGATAACGGCCCTGACCAAGAGCCTGGAACTGCCCCTCCATGCCAATCGTCGACGCCAGCCGCGCAAAGAACACACCACCCGGCTTCAGCACGCGCCATAGGGCGCGCAGCATGGCTTCGAAGTGGGCGTCATCCCGGGCGAAATGCAGCACGGCACTGGCGATCACCACGTCTGCCGAGGCGTCCGCGAACGACGCGTCTTCGATGGCCTCGTGGCGGAAGTCCGCCGCCCGGCCGGGAGCCAAAGAGGCGGCCAGGGCGCGGACCGTGGCAATGGCCTCCGGGCTGGCGTCGCAGCCGACCACTTCGCAGCCCTGGCGCAACAGGTAGACCAGGTTGCGGCCGCCGCCGCAGCCGGCGTCGAACACCCGCATCCCCGGCGCGATGCGGCCGCGCAGCAACTGGTCGAAGAGGTAGATGTCGAGATCGCCGAACTGGTCGGCGAGCGGGTTGGTCATATCGGCCTCAGGTCCGGTTCGACCCATGAACGGCGCGCCACCGGCGAGAACAGCCGGCCCTCGGAGTAGTGATGCAGCGGCAGCCGCCGGTCGCCGTAGACCGCCCGCAGCGCCACCGCCAACTCATCAAGCGCGAGGTCGCGATCGGCGGTCGCCAGGAACCGGTCAATCACCGTGACGTAGAAGCGCGTGATGGTCTCGTGATAGCCGGAGGTGGCGGTGTTCGCCGTGCCGATCGATTCGTTATAGGCCGAGATTCGCTGCCGCAGCAGCGGGAGCGCGGCCACGGCCCCGTGGCTACGGACGTGCCAGAGGCCCGCGCGCAGGTGCGCTTCGTGCGTCCACTCCGCCTTCGGCAGGGTGCGCGCAATCAGCGCCTGCGCGATTCGCTCGGTTTCGGTCATCTCGTACCCAAAAGCAAAGGCCCCGATGGCGAACCACCGGGGCCTGTAGTGCTGCGTTGGGGACGGTCCCCTCGGCATTACCTGCTCGGGAACAGTCCCCGTTTACGCGCCGCCGGCCTTGCGGGGCGTCGAAGTCTGCTTCGAGGCGCCACGCGCGGGCTTGCTGGCCTTGGTCTTCGGGCCGCCATCGGCCTTCTTCTTCGAACCGCCGCCACCGATGCTCTTGGCGGCCGCCTTGAGGCGCTCGCCCACGCTCTTCTGCGACTTCGGCTGCTCGCCGGCCGTGGCGGCCTCTTCGGCCGCCTTCTTCTCGGCTTCGGCCTTCTTCGGGTCGAACTCGCTGCCGATGAGCTCGATCTGCGCGATCTCGGCGGCGTCGCCGCGGCGGTGACCGAGCTTGAGGATGCGGGTATAGCCGCCGGGACGGTCCATGAAGCGGGGCGCCAGCACGTCGAACAGCTTGGTCACCGTCGTTTCATTGAGGACGTCGCGCATCACGAGGCGGCGGGCCGAGAGCGAGACGCCCTTCGGATCGTTGGCCTTGACGCCGCGCTTGGCGATGGTAATCAGGCGCTCGACGTACGGGCGCAGTTCCTTCGCCTTGGGCACGGTGGTCTCGATGCGCTCGTGCCGGAGAAGCGCTTCGGCCTGGTTGCGCAACAGGGCCGTGCGGTGCTCGGAGACGCGGCCGAGCTTGCGGTGTGCATTTCGATGACGCATGACTGTTTATTCCGCCGCCGCCGAGTCGAGCTTCATGCCGAGGCTCAACCCCATCGACGTCAGGATCTCCTTGATCTCGTTGAGCGACTTGCGCCCAAAATTCTTGGTCTTCAGCATCTCGGTTTCGGTCTTGCCCACCAGCTCGCGGATGGTCCGGATGTTGGCGTTCTTGAGGCAGTTGTACGACCGCACCGACAGTTCGAGCTCTTCGACGCTCTTGTCGAGGTGCTCGTTGGTGACGCCGACACGCGGCGCTTCGACGCCCGCTTCGGACGCATCGTCGTCGGCCTCATCGAGGCTGATGAAGATGTTCAGGTGGTCGCGGATCAGCTTGGCCGACAGCGACACGGCGTCGCGCGGCGTGACCGAGCCGTTGGTCCACACTTCGATGGTGAGCTTGTCGTAGTCGGTGGTCTGGCCGATGCGGGCGCCCTCGACCAGGTAGTTCACCTTCTTGACCGGCGAGTGGACCGAGTCGATCGGGATCCAGCCGATGCCAAGATCCTCGTCGAAGTTGCGGTCGGCCGAGACGTAGCCGCGGCCGCGCTTGACGCGCAGCTGCATGTGCAGCTTGCCGCCCTCGGCGATGGTGGCGATGATGGCATCCGGCTCCAGGATTTCGATGTCGGCGTCGGCCTCGATGTCCGAGGCGCGCACCGGGCCCGGCTTGTCCTTCCGCAGCGTCAGCGTCTTGGTGTAGTCGACGTGACAGGTCAGCGGCAGCTGCTTCAGGTTGAGGATGATGTCGGTGGCGTCCTCGACCACGCCCTTGATCGGCGAGAACTCGTGGAGCACGCCGTCAATCTGCACGGCGGTGATGGCCGAGCCCTCGATCGACGACAGCAGCACGCGGCGCAGGGCGTTGCCGACGGTGGTCCCGAAGCCGCGCTCGAAGGGCTGCGCGTAGAAGCGGCCGAACCGGTCGGTCAGCGTCTCGCGTTCGAACTCAAGGCGCTTGGGGCGCTGAAAACCTTTCCACAACATGGGATCTCTTCCTCTCGCTTACGGGCCAACAGTCTTGGCCACCAGGCCTGCGGGTAATGACCACGCTCGCTCGCTGCAGGCCTGAAGAGCTGCTGGAGCGCGGCTGGCGATGGGGCCGGGACTGAAGTCCCGGCCTTCTGGCACTACTTGCTGTACAACTCGACGATGAGCTGTTCCTGCACCGGCAGGTTGATTTGTTCGCGGGTCGGCATGCTGACGACCTTGCCGCCCATTTCGCCCTCGAGCGCGAGCCATTCGGGAATGCCGCGGCCCTTCACTTCCTCGGTGGCGTGAATGATGGTGGTGTTGGCGCGGCTGCCCTCGCGGACCTGCACGGTGTCGCCGGCCTTGAGCGAGTACGACGGGATGTCGACCTTCTTGCCGTTGACCAGGAAGTGGCCGTGGCGCACCAGCTGGCGCGCCTGGGCGCGCGAGGTGCCCAGACCCATCCGGTAGACCACGTTGTCGAGGCGGCGCTCCAGCAGCTGCAGCAGCGTCTCGCCGGTGATGCCGCCGCGGGTGCGGTCGGCCTGGGCGAAGTAGCCGCGGAACTGGTCTTCGAGCACGCCGTAGATGCGCTTGACCTTCTGCTTCTCGCGTAACTGGACGGCGTAGCCGACCATCTTCGCCTTGCGCAGGCGGCCGTGCTGCCCGGGGGGCATGTTGCGCTTTTCGATGGCGCACTTCTCGGTGTAGCAGCGCTCGCCCTTGAGGAACAGCTTCATCCCCTCACGGCGGCACAGGCGGCAAACGGGTCCGTTATATCGAGCCATAAATCAGTATCCAGTATCCAGTAGCAGTAATCACACGCGGCGGCGTTTCGGCGGCCGGCAGCCGTTGTGCGGGATCGGCGTGACGTCGCGGATCGAGCGCACCTCCAGGCCGGCGGTCTGCAGCGCGCGGATCGCCGACTCGCGGCCGGAGCCGGGGCCCTTGACCAGCACGTCGCACGAGCGCATGCCGAAGGTCTTGGCGGCGTTGGTGGCGCTGAGCGCGGCCTGGGTCGCCGCGAACGGCGTGCCCTTGCGCGAGCCCTTGAAGCCAATCGCGCCGGCGCTCGACCACGACACCACCGCACCCTCGGCGTCGGTGATCGTGATCAGCGTGTTGTTGAACGACGCCTGGACGTGCACGAAGCCGTGGTGGACGATGCGCTTCTCGCCGCGCTTCTTGAACGCCTTTTTCTTCTTGGTCGGCGCTTCGGCGCCGCCGGGAGTCTCTGCTTTGGCCATGATTTAAACCGTCTTCTTCTTCGCCACGGCGCCCTTGCGCGGGCCCTTCCGCGTGCGCGCGTTGGTCTTGGTGCGCTGCCCGCGCAGCGGCAGGTTGCGGCGGTGACGGCCGCCGCGGTAGCTGCCGATCTCGATCAGCCGCTTGATGTTCATGGAGATCTCCTTGCGGAGATCGCCCTCCACGCCGCCCTGCTCCTCGAGCACGCGCGTGATCTTGCGGACGTCGTCTTCGGTGAGATCCTTCACCCGGACGCTCGGATCGACCCCGGCGGCGGTCAGCACGGCGTTCGCGCGATGCCGGCCGATGCCGAAGATATACGTGAGACCAATCTCAATGCGCTTCGTGCGCGGGAGATCGACACCTGAAATACGCGCCATGTCTTATCCTTGCCGCTGCTTGTGCTTCTGGTTCGCGCAGATCACCCGGACCACCCCTTGGCGGCGGACAATCTTGCACTTAACGCAAATCTTCTTCACCGAGGCTCTTACTTTCATAGCTTCTCCACGATCCGTCCGCGGCTCGGGTCGTTGCTCATGAGCGCGACCCTCACCCGATCACCCACCAGCACGCGGACGTAATTGCGTCCGACCGGACTGGCCAGGTGCGCCGTCACCTGGTGCCGCCCGTCCAGCTCCACTCGCGCGAGCTGGCTGGGCAACAGTTCCTTCACCACGCCGTCCGCCGTGTGCGCCGGCGGCGCTTGCGGTTCGTCCACCCTTGGACTTCGCTCAGGCCCGCGCCGGCTAGGCCGAAGCGCGGTCCTCAAACGCCGCGTCAGGCGGCAAGGTCAATACCCGGCAGCCGTCCCCGGTGACGACCACCGTGTGCTCGAAGTGCGCCGACAGGGCGCGGTCTTTCGTGACCGCCGTCCAGCCGTCGCCCAGCACCTTCACCGCGGGCTTGCCCGCATTCACCATGGGCTCGATCGCGAGCGCCATGCCCTCGGCCAGCCGCGGCCCGCGCCCGGCGGTGCCGTAGTTCGGAATCTGCGGCTCCTCGTGGAGCGACGTGCCGATGCCGTGGCCGACGAACTCGCGCACCACCGAAAACCCGTGCGCCTCGACGTACGACTGGACCGCGGCGCCGATATCCGACACCCGGGCGCCGGCCTTGACCGTCGCCACCGCCCGGTCGAGGGCGGCCCTGGTCACGTCGAGCAACCGCTGCGCTTCAGCGCTGACCGCGCCCACCGGCACCGTCACCGCCGAGTCGCCGTAAAACCCGTCGAGCTTGGCGCCCATGTCGATGGAGATGATGTCCCCCTCGACCAGGGCGCGCGGCGATGGAATGCCGTGCACGACTTCTTCGTTCACCGACGCGCAAATCGTCGCCGGGTAACCGTGGTAGCCCTTGAACGCCGGCTCGGCGCCGGCCTCCCGCAGCCGCTGCTCGGCAATCGCATCGAGGCCGGCCGTGGTCACGCCCGGCCGCACCGCCGCCGCCAGCTCCTTCAACACGCGGGCCACCAGGGCGTTCACGCGCGCGAGCTTCTCGATTTCCGCCGCCGACCGGCAGACAATCATGCCTGCGGCCCGTTTCCTTGCCGCGCGCCGCGCGGCGGGGCGGGGTCGCCGCCCAAGGTCTTCGCCAGGGTCGGCAACTGCGCTACCGGGCGGCCCAACGCCGACGCCACCGCGCCGACCAGCGCCTCGCGCACCTGTTCCGGCGACTGCAGCCCGTCGATCACCCGGAACGTCGGCCGCGCGCTGTAGTACTCGATCATCGGCCGCGTGTCGCGCCAGTAAATCTTCAGCCGCTCGCGCACGACCGTCTCCGAGTCGTCCGACCGCGCCACCCACTTCGGGCCGGTGGTCCGGCACCGCGCGGTGTTCTGGCACAAGTCGGGCAGCGCGCCCGGCCGGTGCTCGAAGGCATCGGCGTTGGCGCCGCAGTCGTCGCACACCCGGCGGCCGCGCACCCGCCGCACCAGTTCCTCGTCCGGCACCTGGATCTCGACGCAGATCACCGGTCCCCGCGACGCCGTAATCCCGTCCAGCGCCTTGGCCTGCGTGGCCGTGCGCGGGAAGCCGTCGAGCACAAACCCGGCCAGCGCGTCGGCCTGCGTCAGCCGCTCGCGGACGATGCCGATGATCAGGTCGTCGCCGACCAGCTCACCGCGCTCCATCACGGCCTTCACCGCGCGGCCCAGGTCCGACCCGCTGTGCACCGCCTCGCGCAGGATGTCCCCGGTCGAAACCTTGGGAATCCCGTGCTCACGGGCAAACCGTTCCGCCTGCGTGCCTTTGCCGGCCCCCGGCGGGCCGAGCATCACGAGGTTGAGGGCCACGTTAGCCGCGCCGTCCCCGGATGCGCGTCTTCTTCATGAATCCGTCGTAGTGCCGCATGATCAGCTGCGACTCGACCTGATTCACGGTGTCCATGGCCACGCCGACCACAATCAGGAGCGACGTGCCGCCGAAGAAGAACTGCACGTTCAGGCCCTGGGTGATGAAGCGCGGCAGCATCGCGTCGAGCGACTCGCCGATGACCGGAATCGGCGCCACCTTGAAGCCGGTCAGCAGGAACTCCGGCAGGATTGCGACCATTGCCAGGTAGATCGCGCCGACAATGGTGATGCGGGCGAGGATGGTGTCGATGTACTCCGCGGTCCGCTTGCCGGGACGGATGCCCGGGATGAAGCCGCCGTACTTCCGCATGTTCTCCGACACGTCATCCGGGTTGAAGATGATCGCGGTGTAGAAATAGGCGAAGAAGATGATGCCGACCACGTAGAGCAGGTTGTAGAGCGGCATGCCGTAGGCAATCTGCCGCACCGCCGCGTCGGCCCAGCCGCCCGGCGTGAACATGCCCGACAGGGTCTGCGGGAAGGTCAGGATCGAGCTGGCGAAGATCACCGGGATCACGCCGCCGGTGTTGACCTTGAGCGGGATGTGCGTGCTCGAGCCGCCGTACTGGCGCCGGCCCACCACGCGCTTGGCGTACTGCACCGTGATGCGGCGATGGCCGCGCTCGACGTAGATGATGGCGGCAATCACGCCCACCATCAGCACCACCAGGAACGCCATGGTCAGCAGGCCAATCTGGCCGGTCTGCATCTGGTCGATGGTGGCAATCACCGCGCGCGGGAAGTTGACGACGATGCCGGCGAAGATGATCAGCGACATGCCGTTGCCGATGCCGCGCTCGGTAATCTGCTCGCCCAGCCACATGATGAACATGGTGCCGGTGGTCAGCGTCAGCATGGCGCCGAGGCGGAAGCCCCAGCCCGGCTCGTAGACCAGCGGCAGGCCGCCGGCGATTTCGGTCTGGCGCTCGAGGAAGATGGCGATGCCGAGCGACTGCACGGCCGCCAGCAGCAGCGTCAGGTAGCGGGTGTACTGGGTGATCTTGCGCCGGCCCAGCTCGCCTTCCTTCGACAGCCGCTCGAGGTACGGCCACACCACCGTCAGCAACTGCAGGATGATCGACGAGCTGATGTACGGCATCACGCCGAGCGCGAAAATCGTCACGCGCGACAAGCTTCCGCCCGTGAACATGTCGTAGAGCCCGAACATGGTGTTCTGGGCCTGCTCCGACATGATGCGCAGCGCCTCGGAATTGACTCCGGGCGTCGGGATGAAGTTGCCCACGCGGTACACCGCCAGCATGCCGAGCGTGAACAGCACTCGGTTGCGGAGGTCCGCGACGGCGAACAGATTCTTCAGAGTATCCAGCACAACAGCCCTCAGTTACCTACTGATTGCTACGCTTCGGCCTTGAGCGAGCGATCCGGGACGGCCTTGGTGCCGTCCGGGATGGCCTCGGTCCGGCCACCGGCGGCGGCCACCTTCTCGGCGGCCTTTCCGCTGAACTTGTGAGCGTGCACCGTCAGCGCCTTGGTCAGCTCCCCGCGGCCGAGGATCTTGACGAGCGACTTGCGGCTGCCGACCAGGCCGTGCGCGCGCAGGCTCTCGACGGTCACGGTCGCGCCCTTGTCGAACGCCGCCTCGAGCTGGTCCAGGTTGACCACGTCGTACTCGGTCCGGAAGATGTTCGTGAAGCCGCGCTTCGGCACCCGGCGGTGCAGCGGCATCTGGCCGCCTTCGAAGCCGCGCTTGAACGAGTAGCCCGAACGCGACTGCGCGCCCTTGTGGCCGCGGCCCGAGGTCTTGCCGAGGCCCGAACCGGGACCGCGCCCGACGCGCTTCTTCTTGAACTTCGACCGGTCGGCCGGCTTCAGCTTATCGAGACTCATAAGTTACTCGCTCACCGTCACCAGGTGACGGACCTTGAAAATCATGCCGCGGGTCTCCGGCGTGTCCGCCAGGGTCACCGAGTGGTTGATCCGGCGCAGGCCGATGCTCTCGACCACCGTCGCCTGGTTCTTGTTGAAGCCGATCGGGCTCTTGGTGAGCTTGATCGTGACGGTCTTCTTGTCCGCCTGCTTGGGTTGCTTCGCCATATCCGCCTAATCCTCGCGCGACCCGAAGGTCTGCGCCATCTGCGTAATCTGCGGCCCTACGCGGTCCGGCCGCCGGCCAGCTCTTCGAGCGTGTCCTTGCCGCGCAGCCGCATCAGCTTGCCCGGGTCCTTCAGTTCCTTGAGCGCCGTGAACGCCGCCCGCACCACGTTGTGGGGATTGGCCGACCCCAGCGACTTGGTCAGCACGTTGGTCACGCCCGCCGACTCGACCACCGCGCGCACCGCGGCGCCGGCGATGATGCCGGTGCCGTCCGGCGCCGGCTTCAGCAGCACCCGGCCGGCGCCGTAGCGCCCGACGATCGGGTGCGGCACCGTGGTGCCCTGCACCGGCACGCGGATCAGGTTCTTCTTCGCCGCCTCGATGCCCTTCTTGATCGCCGAGGGCACTTCCTTGGCCTTGCCGACGCCGTAGCCCACCACTCCGTGGGCGTCGCCGACCACGACCAGCGCGCTGAAGCTCAGGTTCTTGCCGCCCTTGACCACCTTGGTGACGCGGTTGATGGAAACCACCGTGTCCTTGAGGTCGAGCTGCGCCGGGTCAATCTTTTCGCGTGTCCGAATCATGATCTGCCTGCTTCAGAGTTCTGCGTCATCTGTGTCATCTGCGGCCTAAAATTCCAGACCGGCGGTGCGGGCGGCCTCGGCCACGGCGCGCACGCGCCCGTGGTACAGGAACCCGTTCCGATCGAACACCACCTTGGTGATGCCCTTTTCCTTCAGCCGCTCGGCGATCGCGGTGCCCACCAGTTCGGCGCCCTTGAGGTTGCCGCCGGCGACGCCCTTCGGCATTTGGCCCTTGACCTTGGCGTCGATGCTCGACGCCGAGGCCACGGTCTGGCCGGTGCGGTCGTCGATCACCTGAACGTAGATGTGCGACACGCTGCGGAACACGCTCAGGCGCGGCTTGTCGGCGGTGCCGGCCATCTTCTTGCGGATCCGGAACTTGATCCGGTCGCGGCGATCTTCCTTGGTTTTGATCTGCATAACTACGCTCCGGTCTTTCCGGCCTTCTTCTTCAACACTTCACCCGTGTAGCGCACACCCTTCTGCTGGTACGGGTCGGGCTTGCGCAGGCGGCGCAGGTTGGCGGCGACCTGGCCGACCAGCTGCCGATCGACGCCCGTCACGGTGATGTGCGTCTGCTTGTCGATGACCACGTCGATCCCCTTCGGGATGTCGAACACCACCGGATGCGAATAGCCCAGGGCGAGGTGCACCTGCTGGCCCTTCATTTCCGCGCGGTAGCCGACGCCGACGATGTCCAGTTCGCGCTTCCAGCCCTCGGTCACGCCGAGCACGGCGTTGTTGACCAGGCTGCGCGCCAGCCCGTGAAACTTGTCGAGCTCGCGGTCGTCCGAGGTCTTCCTCGTGACGAGGGTGCCGTCTTCCACCGCGGCGGTGACGCCGGGCGGGAGGGCCTGCTTCAGCTGTCCCTTGGGGCCCTTCACGTCGACGGCCGCGCCGTCGACCTTGATGGTCACCCCTTTCGGGATCGTGATCGGTTTCTTTCCAATTCGTGACATGGCTTAACCGTTTCCCCTTACCAAACGTTGCAGAGGATTTCGCCGCCGACGCCGGCCTGCTTGGCGGCCCGGCCGGTCATCACTCCGCGAGAGGTCGTCAAGATGGTCACGCCGAGCCCGCCGAGCACCGACGGCACTTCGCCGCTGCTGGCGTAGACGCGGCGCCCGGGACGGCTGACGCGGGTCAGGCCGGAAATCGCCTTCTCGCCGCCGGGGCCGTACTTCAGGAACATCCGCATCTGCTGGCGCGGCGCCTTGCCCGGACGTTCGGCCGGGGTCTCCACCATCTTGAAGCCCGAGATATACCCCTCGTCCTGCAGGATCCGCGCAATCTCGGCCTTCAACTTCGAGGCCGGCATCTCGACGCGCGCATGGCGCGCCGTGACGGCGTTGCGGATCCGGGTCAACATGTCGGCAATCGGATCTGTCATCTTCGCTCTCTATCCTTCAGACCAGCCCTAAGGCGCCAGGCGCCGGCGGCTGATGAGTCCTTACCAGCTGCTCTTCGTCACGCCAGCCACGTCCCCGGTCAGGGCGAGCTCGCGGAAACACAAACGGCACAGCGCGAACTTGCGCATGTAGGCGCGCGACCGGCCGCAGCGGCGGCAGCGGTTGCGGTGCCGCACCTTGAACTTCAGGGTCTTCAATTCCCGTGCTTTTTTTGCGCTCGTGGCCACGTCTTAACTCCCTGCAGTCTGCCGGAACGGCATGCCCATCAGCTGCAGCAGCTTGCGGGCCTCTTCGTCGGTCTTGGCGGTGGTGACCACGCTCACGTTCATGCCGCGGCCCTTGTCCACCTTGAGATAGTCGATCTCGAGGAAAATCAGCTGGTCCTTGAGACCGAGCGTGTAGTTGCCGCGGCCGTCGAAGCCCTTGGGCGACACGCCGCGAAAGTCGCGGACGCGCGGCAGGGCAATGCTCATCAGCCGGTCGAGGAACTCATACATGCGATCGCCGCGCAGCGTCACCATGGCGCCGATCGGCTGGCCCTGGCGCACCTTGAACTGGGCGATCGACTTCTTCGCCTTGCGCACGGCGGCCTTCTGGCCGGTGATCTTGCCGAGCTCTTCGGCGCCGGTGTCGACCACCTTGGCGTTCTGGGTCGCCTCGCCGAGGCCCATGTTGACCACCACCTTGGTGACCTTGGGCACGGCCATCACGTTCTTGTAGCCGAACTCCTTCTGGAGCGCGGGGATGACGTCGTTGCGGTACTTGTCGCGCAGCCGCAGGGTCGTCTCGGTCGGGTTTGCCTTCGCCTTGCTCATTTGTCCACCACCGCGCCGCTCTTGCGGCCGATACGCACGCGCGTGCCATCGGGCAGCGTCTTGCTGCCGATGCGCGTCGGCTCGTTGGTATCCGGATCGACCAGCATCACGTTGCTGGCATGAATCGCCGCCTCGCGCTCGACGATCCCGCCCTTGATGTTCTTCTGCGGGTTCGGGCGCGTGTGCCGCTTGATCAGGTTGACGCCCTCGACGACGACCCGGTTCTTCTCGGGCAGCACCGACAGCACGCGGCCGCGCTTGCCGCGGTCCTTGCCGGCGCGGACGACGACCTGGTCGTTTTTACGAATCGACATTGCCATGGTGTTACAGCACCTCGGGGGCGAGCGAGACGATCTTCATGAACCGGCGCTCGCGCAGTTCGCGGGCCACGGGCCCGAACACGCGGGTGCCAATCGGTTCGCCCGCATCGTTAATCAGCACGGCCGCGTTGCGGTCGAAGCGGATGTAGCTGCCGTCCTTGCGGCGCTGTTCCTTGCGCACACGGACGACCACCGCCTTGACCACCTGGCCCTTCTTGACGGTCCCTTCCGGGGCGGCTTCCTTCACGTTGGCCGTGATGATGTCGCCGAGGTAGGCGTAGCGCCCGGTCGACCCGCCGATCGGGTTGATCACCGAGATCTTGCGCGCGCCGGAGTTGTCGGCGACGTCGAGGATCGATCGCATCTGGATCATGGCGTCTCCTAAACCTGCGTGGCCTTCTCGACGACGCGCACCAGGGCCCAGCGCTTGCGCTTGCTGAGCGGCCGCGACTCGGCGATCACCACGGTGTCGCCGACCTTCGCCTCGTTGTTTTCATCGTGCGCGACGAAGCGCGAGGTGCGCTTCTGCATCTTGCCGTAGAGGCCGTGCTGCACGCGCCGTTCGGTGGCGACGATGCAGCTCTTCTGCATCTTGTCGCTGACCACCACGCCCTGGACTTCCGCTTTGCCCGCCATGGCTATTTCGCCTTCTCTTTCAGGACCGTCAAGATGCGCGCGCGCTCGCGGCGCACCGTCTTCATCATGCCGGGGGCCTCCAGCTGGCCCATCGACTTCTGGATCCGCATGCGGAACAGCTGATCGTCGATCTCCTGCGTCTTCGCGCGCAGCGTCTCGACGTCCATGTCTCTCAATTCAGCGGCCTTCATCACGCTTTCTCCTCGGCGAACCGCGTCGCGAACTTGGTCATGATCGGCAGCTTGGCGCCGGCCAGTTCGAACGCCCGGCGCGCTTCGCTCGCCGGCACGCCGTTCATCTCGAACAGGATGCGCCCGGGCTTGATCACGCAGACCCAGCCCTCGGGGGCGCCCTTGCCCTTACCCATGCGGGTTTCCTGCGGCTTCTTGGTGATCGGCTTGTCGGGGAACACCCGCACCCACACCTTGCCGCCGCGCTTGACGAACCGGGTCATCGCGACGCGGGCCGCCTCGATCTGGCGATCGGTCAGCCAGCACGGCTCCAGGGCCTTCAGCCCGAAGTCGCCGAACGACACGTCGGAGCCGCGCCACGCCTTGCCGCGCATGCGGCCGCGCTGCTGCTTCCGGTACTTGACCTTCTTCGGCATCAACATGGTAGTTAGCCTCGTGCTCCGGGACGGTCGCCCTGGGGACGACGCGGGCCGCGGTCACGGTCGCGGTCACGCCCGCCACCACCGCCGCCGGTGCCAAATTCTTCTTCACGACTCGTGCGCGGGGTCAGCCGTTCGCCCTTGTAGAGCCACACCTTGACGCCAATCTTGCCGTAGGTGGTGTTGGCCTCCGCGAAGCCGTAATCAATGTCGGCGCGCAGCGTCTGCAGCGGCAGCTGGCCGTGCAGGTACCATTCCGAGCGGGCGATTTCCGCGCCGTTCAGGCGCCCCGAGACGCGCACCTTGATGCCGCGCGCGCCGAAGCGCAGCGCCGACTCGACCGCCTTGCGCATGGCGCGGCGGAACGCGACCCGCTTCTCGAGCTGCATCGCCACCGACTCGCCGACCAGCTGCGCGTCCAGTTCCGGCTTCTGGATCTCCTGGATGTTGATGAAGACCTCGCGGTTGGTCCGCTTCTGGATCTCCTGCTTCAGCTTGTCGACTTCCTGCCCCTTGCGGCCGATGATGATGCCGGGCCGCGAGGTGTGGATGTTGATCTTCAGGTTGCGGGCCGCGCGCTCGATCTCGATCATCGCGACGCCGGCGTGCTGGAACCGCTTCTTCAGGTCCTTCTTGAGCGCCAGGTCTTCGTGCAGCAGATTGGCGTAGTCCTTGGTCGCGAACCAGCGCGACTTCCAGGTCTTGTTGAACCCGATGCGAAACCCGTAAGGGTGAACTTTCTGACCCACAGCGATCCCCTCTTACTCTGCAGCGGCAGGCTGCGATGCCTTGCCGCGCTTTGACGCCTTGGCGGCCGCGTTCTTCTTGGCTGCCGGCTTCGCCGAACCCTCGGCGCCTACCGCTTTGATCACTTGCGCCCGCTCGGTCACTTCGACCGTGAGGTGCGTGGTCCGCTTGACGATGCGGAACGCCCGGCCCATCGGGGCGGGGCGCACGCGCTTCTGCGACGGCCCGTTGTTGGCGAACGCGCCCGACACGAACAACCGCGCCACGTCGCCGCCGAACGCCTCCTGCTGCTGCGCGTTGGCGACCGCCGAGCGCAGCACCTTGGCCACGTCGCGCGCCACCGACTTGCGGCTGAACTGCAGCGCCGACAGCGCCAGGTTGACGTCCTTGCCGCGGATCAAATCGAGCACCAGCCCGGCCTTCTGGGCCGAGGTGCGGATGTACTTGGCCGTTGCCTCTGCACGCACCATGGCTTAGCCCTTTCCTGCCGGCGCTGACGGCGCGCCGCCCGGAGCCGGCGACGCCGACTTGTCGGTGCGGGCCGAGTGCCCCTTGAAGGTGCGCGTCGGCGAGAACTCGCCGAGCTTGTGGCCCACCATGTTCTCGGTGAGATACACCGGCACGAACTTCTTGCCGTTGTGCACCGCGAGCGTGTGACCCACCATCTCGGGGATCACCGTCGAACGGCGCGACCAGGTCTTGACGACCTTCTTTTCGCTGGCGCGGTTCATCGCCTCGACCTTCTCGAGCAGGTGCGTGTCGACGAACGGGCCTTTTTTGAGTGAGCGGCTCATAAATTATTTACTGCGGCGTTGAACGATGAACTTGTCGCTCGGCTGCGGCCGGCGCGTCTTGTAACCCTTGGTCGGCACGCCCCACGGCGTCACCGGGTGACGGCCACCCGAGGTCTTGCCCTCACCGCCACCGAGCGGGTGATCGACCGGGTTCATGGCCACGCCGCGCACGTGCGGACGCTTGCCCAGCCAGCGGCTGCGGCCGGCCTTGCCGATCGACACGTTCTCGTGATCGATGTTGCCGACCTGGCCGATCGTCGCCAGGCAGTCCTGGTAAATCTTGCGGATTTCGCCCGACGGCATCTTGACCGAGACGTAGTCGCCTTCCTTGGCGACCACCTGCACGCTGGCCCCGGCGCTGCGCGCCATCTGGCCGCCCTTGCCGGGCTTGAGCTCCACGTTGTGGACCATCGTGCCCTGGGGGATGTTCTTGAGCGGCAGGCAATTGCCGGTCAGGATGTCGACGTTGTCGCCCGCGATGATCGCGTCGCCCACCTTCAGCCCCATCGGCTGCAGGATGTAGCGCTTCTCGCCGTCGGCGTAGTTGATCAAGGCGATTCGCGCCGACCGGTTGGGGTCGTACTCGATCGTCGCCACCTTGCCGGGGATGCCGGCCTTGTCGCGCTTGAAGTCGATGATCCGGTAGAGGCGCTTGTGCCCGCCACCGCGCCACCACATGGTCTGCTCGCCGGTGCTGTTGCGGCCACCCGAGGTGTGCAGGTTCTCGGTCAGCGGCCCGTGCGGCTTGTCGGTCGTGATCTCGTCGAACACCATGACCGTCATCTGACGGCGGCCCGGCGTAGTCGGCTTGTATTTGCGAATCGGCATGATCGTCCTCTTAGGCGCCTTCGAGGAAGTCCGGCATCTTTTCGCCCGCGCGCAGCGTCACGTATGCCTTCTTCCAGTCGGAACGGCGGCCGACGAAGCGGCCCTGGCGCTTCAGCTTGCCGCGGGTGATCGAGGTGCGCACGTCGGCCACCTTGGCGCCCAGCAACTTCTCGATGGCGCGCCGGATGTCGATCTTGTTCGCGTCCTTGGCCACTTCGAACACGATGGTCCTGCCATCGTCACGAAGCACCGTGGTCTTTTCGGTAACGAGCGGTCGGCGAATGACTTCAGTCAGTTTCATGATTACGCGCTGAGCGCCGCCTCCAGCTTGGCCATGGCCGCGGTGGTCAAGACCACCTGGCGGCTGTCCGCGACGTCGCGGGCAGTGACGGCGTTGCTCTGCACCAGCTTGACGCGGGCCACGTTGCGGACCGACAGCGCGAAGTTGTCGTCGAGCCGCGCGTCGATCAGCAACGCCTTGCCCTTGACGCCAATCGCCTTCAGCACGCCGACCACCGACTTGGTCTTGACCTCGGAGGCCGTCAGGGCGTCGACCACGATCAGCGAGCCGTCCTGCATCTTCTGCATCAAGGCCGCGCGCAGCGCGCCCTTCTCGACCTTCTTCGGGATCGAGTACTCGTAGCTGCGCGGCTGGGGGCCGAACACGGTGCCGCCGCCGCGCCACAGCGGGTTGCGGATTTCGCCGACCCGGGCGCGGCCGGTGCCCTTCTGGCGCCACGGCTTCTTGCCGCTGCCGCTGACCAGCGCCCGGTTCTTGGTGGCGTGGGTGCCGCGGCGCTCGGCCGCGTTGAGCCGCACCACCGACTCGTGGATGAGGTCGGTCTTGACGCGCCCGCCGAACACCTCGTCGTTGAGGGTGACGGAGCCGACTTTCTTGTTTTCCGCGTTCACGACATCGATAGTCATGGCGTCCTACTTCTTGCCCTTCTTGGGCTTTTCCTGCAGCTGCGGCTGCGGCTCGGGCTTCGCCGCCACGGCCTTGCGAATCACCACGTAGCCGCCGTTGGCGCCGGGAATCGCGCCCTTGACCAGCAGCAGGTGGTTCTCCGAGTCAATCTTCAGCACCTTGAGGTTGCGGACCGTGATGCGGTCCACGCCCATGTGCCCGTGCGCCCGCATGCCGGGCATGACGCGCGAGGGATACGACGAGGCGCCAATCGAGCCCGGCGCGCGGTGGAACATCGAGCCGTGGGTCGCGTCGCCGCCGCGGAAGTGGTGACGCTTCACCACGCCCTGGAAGCCGTGGCCCTTGCTGGTGCCGATCACGTCGACGCGCTCGCCCTGGTTGAAGATCGACACCAGCACCTGGTCGCCGGGCTTCGGCGCCTCGGCGCCCTTGGCGATCTTGACCTCGCGCTGCACGCGGGTCGGCGGCACGTTGGCCTTCTTGTGGTGGCCGGTCAGCGCCTTGTTGGCGTTGCGGATGGGATTGCTCTCCACCAGGCCAATCTGCACGGCATCGTAGCCGTCGGTCTGGCCGTTCTTGCTCTGCACGACGATGCAGGGACCCGCCTGGATGACCGTGGCGGGCTCGAGCGTGCCGTCCTCGAGGAACAGCTGCGTCATGCCGACTTTCTTACCGATGATTCCGGTGACCATCGCGTCCTACTTTCCGTGTTCCTTGCCGAACGCCTTGATTTCGACGTCGACACCCGCCGGCAGGTCCAGCTTCATGAGGGCGTCGACCGTCTGCGGCGTCGGCTCGAAGATATCGATCAGGCGCTTGTGCGTTCGCACTTCGAACTGCTCGCGCGACTTCTTGTCCACGTGCGGCGAACGGAGCACCGTCCACTTGTTGATCTCGGTCGGCAGCGGAATCGGTCCCGCCAGCCGCGCGCCGGTGCGCTTGGCCGTCTCCACGATCTCGCCCGTGCTCTGGTCGAGCACGCGCGCGTCGTAGGCCTTCAGTCGAATTCGAATCTTGTCGCCCAGCATATTTAGCTCTCAGCTTCTGCAGTAATCAGCGTCTAATCGGCGGCTTACTTGGTGCCCTGCACGCGGGCGATCACTTCGTCGCTCACGTTGCGCGGCGCCTGCTCGTAGCGTTCGAAGAACATCGAGTAGGTGGCGCGGCCCTGGGTGCGCGACCGCAGGTCGGTGGCATACCCGAACATGTCGCTCAGCGGGACCCGCGCGGAGATAATCTGCGTGCCGCCGCGGTCTTCCTGCGACTGGATGCGGCCGCGGCGCGACGCCAGGTCGCCCATCACGTCACCCAGGTTGTCCTTCGGGCAGACCACCTCGACGCGCATCACCGGTTCCATCAGCACGGCGCCGGCCTTCTTGGCGGCGTCCTGGAACGCCAGCGAGCCGGCGATCTTGAACGCCATTTCCGACGAGTCGACGTCGTGGTACGAGCCGTCGAACAACTCGATGCGGACGTCGTCGATCGGGTAGCCGGCCAGCACGCCGCGAGTCAGCGCTTCCTGGATGCCCTGGTCGATCGGCTTGACGAACTCGCGCGGCACCGAGCCGCCGACCGTCATGTTCTCGAACTGGTAGCCCGAGCCGGGCTCGAGCGGGAACAGGCGAATCCAGGCGTCGCCGAACTGGCCGCGGCCGCCGGTCTGGCGCTTGAACAGGCCATGGCCCTCGGCCGGCTTGGTCAGCGTTTCCTTGTAGGCGACCTGCGGCTTGCCGACGCTCGCCTCGACGCCGAATTCGCGCTTGAGGCGGTCGACGATGATCTCGAGATGGAGCTCACCCATGCCGCGGATGATGACCTGGCCGGTCTGCTCGTCGGTGTTGACACGGAAGGTCGGGTCTTCAGCCATCAGCTTGGCCATGCCCTGGCCGAGCTTTTCCTGGTCGGCCTTGGTCTTGGGCTCGACGGCGAGCGAGATGACCGGCTCCGGGAAGACCATCTTCTCGAGGATGATCGGCTTCTTCTCGTCGCACAGCGTGTCGCCGGTGGTGACCGACTTCAGGCCGACGGCGGCGGCGATGTCGCCGGCGTTGACTTCCTTGATCTCTTCACGCTTGTTGGCGTGCATCTTCAGCAGGCGGCCAATGCGCTCGGTGCGGCCCTTGGTGGAGTTGATCACCGAGGAGCCCGAGGTCAGCGTGCCCGAGTAGACGCGGAAGAAGGTCAGCTGGCCGACGAACGGGTCGGTCATGATCTTGAACGCCAGCGCCGAGAACGGCTCGCTGTCGTCGGCCTTGCGCTCGATCTTCTCGGCGTCGTCGGCCTTGTCGGGGTCGTTGCCCTTGACCGGCGGAATGTCGAGCGGCGACGGCAGGTAATCGACGACCGCGTCAAGCATGGGCTGAACGCCCTTGTTCTTGAAGGCGGTGCCGCAAATCACGGGCACGAACGGCGCCTCTTCGTCGCGCACCGAGGCGATGCAGCGCTTGCGCAGGGCGGCCTTCAGCTCGGCCGCGGAAATGGTTTCGCCCCCGAGGTACTTTTCGAGCAGCTTGTCGTCGGCCTCGCTGGCCTTCTCGACCAGCTTCTCGTGGTAGGCCTTGGCCTCTTCCAGCAGGTCGGCCGGAATGTCCTGCACTTCGTAGTCGGCGCCCATGGTCTCGTCCTTGTAGACGAGCGCTTTCATCTGGACCAGGTCGATGACGCCCTTGAACTTGTCTTCAGCGCCAATCGGCAGCTGGATGGCGACGGCGTTGCCCTGCAGCTTCGAACCGATCTGCGACAGCGTCTCCTTGAAGTCCGCGCCGATGCGGTCCATCTTGTTGACGAAGCAGATGCGCGGCACGCGGTAGCGGTCGGCCTGGCGCCACACCGTTTCCGACTGCGGCTCGACACCCGACACGGCGTCGAACACGGCGACGGCACCGTCGAGGACGCGCAGCGAGCGCTCGACTTCAACCGTGAAGTCGACGTGGCCGGGCGTGTCGATGATGTTGATCCGGTGTTCCTTCCAGAAACAGGTCGTCGCGGCCGAGGTGATGGTGATGCCGCGTTCCTGCTCCTGCTCCATCCAGTCCATGACGGCGGTGCCTTCGTGCACTTCGCCGATCTTGTACGTGATGCCGGTATAGAACAGAATCCGTTCGGTCGTCGTGGTCTTGCCGGCATCAATGTGGGCCATGATGCCGATGTTCCGCGTGCGTTCGAGTGGTGCTGAGCGAGCCATGATTAGGTCAGATCTTCCGGTGCTAAAATTTCAACAGTGACGCGCTACCAGCGGTAGTGCGCGAACGCCTTGTTCGCTTCCGCCATGCGGTGCGTGTCTTCGCGCTTCTTGACGGCGCCGCCGCGCAGGTTGGCCGCGTCGAGCAGCTCGTTGGCGAGCTTTTCCTGCATCGTCTTGCCGTCGCCGCGCGAGCGGGCGAAGCCGACCAGCCACCGGATGCTCAGCGAGAGCCGGCGATTGGGGTTGACCTCGATCGGCACCTGGTAGTTCGAGCCGCCAACGCGGCGCGACTTCACTTCGAGCGCCGGCTTGACGTTGTCGACGGCCTTCTTGAAGACCTTGAGCGGATCGTCGCCCGACCGTTCCTTGATCAGGTCGAAGCTCTGATAGAGGATGCGCTCGGCGGTCGACCGCTTGCCCTCGCTCATGATCGTGTTGATGAACTTGGTGACCAGTGGGCTGCCATAGAGGGCATCCGGCAACAGTTCACGTTTCGCGATTACTCGTCTGCGCGGCATAAATCTCTCTTAGCTCTTCGGGCGCTTGGCGCCGTACTTCGAACGCCCCTGCTTGCGGCCCTGCACGCCGACGGCGTCGAGGGTTCCGCGCACCACGTGGTAGCGCACACCGGGAAGGTCCTTGACACGACCGCCGCGGATCAGCACCAGCGAGTGCTCCTGGAGGTTGTGGCCGACGCCCGGGATATAGGTGGTCACTTCAATCTTGTTGGTCAGGCGGACACGCGCCACCTTGCGAAGGGCCGAGTTCGGCTTCTTCGGGGTTTGCGTGAAGACGCGCACACAGACGCCACGCTTCTGCGGGCTGTTCTGCAGCGCCGGGCTCTTCGTCTTCCACTCGACCTTCTCGCGTCCCTTGCGGACCAGCTGACTAATCGTCGGCACGAGCACTCCACTTTTCTGGGCGAGCAAACCTCGCGGCTTGCCGCCGTTGCACACGCGAACGCCTGCGCACAGCGCAACTATCGAAAACTGCCCACTCCCGCCGATCGCCGGCGGTGGTGGTGCTCGAGGCCTGAAAGCAACCTCTCCAGAGGAGAGATGACTTGGCACCTTGAGCGGAAAAACCCTACTTCATGGTGTTTTCGGCATCGGCGGACGCTTCCACCCGGCTTTTCGCAAGCTCAGGCCCGTTGTTTCGCCCCAGTGGTCCGGGGGTCAACGCGGGTGCGTCACGATGCGGTTGAGACTAGATAGGGTGTCCTAGTCTCACGAGAACCTGACGAATATAGCACGGCCTGTCAAAAACACGCAAGCATGCTAACTTTGCCTGCCATGCGCCAACCGACCGTTCCCTACACAGTAGCATTACTGCTCACCTTTTCGCTATTTGGCTCCCCGGCCCGTGCCCAGGCCCCGACCCCGACCGTGGTGGACAGCCCCACCGTGAAGGTCCTGACCGGGCTGCTCGCCCCTGAGTTCCAGGAAGAAATGAACCACATGGTGCAGGCCCTGGGCGTCACGTGCGGCACCTGCCACGTGCGCGGCAACTTCGCCAGCGACGACAATCCGAAAAAGATCACCGCGCGGCGGATGCTCGAGATGACCAGGGCCCTCAACAAGCAGTTCTTCCCCGATCACAAGCCCAAGCCCGGTGAGTCGGTGCTCGGCCGGGTGACCTGCTACACGTGCCACCAGGGCGAGGCCACCCCGAAGCTCCCGCCCGGCGGGAACTGATCCGGCCGGCGGCGCGGGAAGGCCCCGCGCTACTTCCGCGCCGCGAGGTAATTCGCCAGGGCGTCGATCTGCGCCGGCGTCAGGCGGTCCTTGAACCGCGGCATCGCCGTCTCGCCGTACATCTCCGGCGCATCCTCGATCACGGCCTTGATGCCGGCCGCCTTGCGGCGCGTTCCGACGTGGGTGAGGTCGGGCCCCATGGTGCCGCCCTCGCCGCCCAACTTGTGGCAGGCCACGCACGTCTCGGCATAGGTCAGCGCCGCCGTCTTGCCGGCCTCGTCAATCACCGGGTGCGCGCGGCCGGCGTGTTCGCGGCGCAGGTACGACACCACCGCCTGCGCCTTGAAGCGCGACATCATCGGCCGCGGGGCCGGCTCCTGCTCCGATCGCACGCCCGGCGCGAGCGCGACCGGGTCGGCCATGTGCGAGAGCAACCATTCCTCGTCGCGGGTGATCCGCGTCTGCGCCAGCGGCGCCGCCGGCGCCCCCGGCGCGTGGCAGCGCGTGCAGGGGCTCGCCTCGTCGGTCGCAATCTGCCAGCCGGCGATCGGCAACAGCCCCCAGTCGTCGCCGTCATCGGGCGGGCTGTCGGCGACGCCCAGCCCGGTCAGCGCCAGCACCCCCAGGCCAATGGCCACCACCATCGTCGTGAAGACGCGGCGCGGGGCGCGAAACGGATGCCGGCCGTCGGCGCGATCGACAAACGGCAGCAGGATCAGGAACCCGATCACGACGCCGGGCACGACCATGGTCGCCACCGGCTCGAGCGGTCCCGGGAAATACTTCAGCAGCTGGAACAGCGACAGGAAGTACCACTCGGGCCGCGGGATGTAGTTGGCATCTGACGGGTTGGCGATGGCATCGAGGTGGGCGGGCACCAGCGCCGCGACCGTGAACAGCGAGGCGAAGACCGCCGCCATCATCACCGTATCGCGCATGACGTGCCACGGAAAGAAGGCCTCGCCGGGCGCCGCCGCGGGTTCGATCGGCCCGGAGATGCCGTGCTTCCGCATCAAGGCGATGTGCGCCACGATCAGCGTGACCAGCGTGGCCGGCAGCAGGAACACGTGCGCCGAGTACCAGCGCCCCAGCGTCAGGGCGCCCAGCTCGGGGCCGCCACGCAGGACGTCGGCCACGTAGCTGCCGAGCAGCGGCGTGCTGCGCGCGATGTTGATGGTGACGGTGGTGGCCCAGTACGCCTTCTGGTCCCACGGCAGCAGGTAGCCGCTCAGCGAAAAGCCCAGGATGACCAGCAGCATCGCCAGCCCGCTCAGCCACGTGACTTCGCGCGGCGCCTTGTACGACCCCAGCAGGAAGACGCGCAGCAGGTGCACCACGGTCGCGACGACCAGGAAGCTCGCGCCCCAGTAGTGGAGCCCCCGCAGTATCCAGCCGAGCGGCAGGTCGCGCATGATGAAGCGCACGCTGTCGTACGCCAGCGACGGCGCCGGCACGTAATACATGGTGAGGCCGACGCCGGTGATGAACTGGCAGCCGACGAGCAGCGTCACCACGCTGCCGGTGGTGAACGGCCATCCGGTGCCGCCCGGCAGTTCTTCGTCGAGCGCGCGCCGCACCAGCGCGCGATAGCCGGTGCGCGAATCGAGCCAGTCGAGCAACGGGCCCGTCACCGTTAGACCTCCACCAGGATGCGATCGTGTTCGACCCGCACCGGCACCCTCGCCAGCGGCGACGGCGGCGGCCCCGACACGACGTTGCCATTGGTGTCGTAGACCCCGCCGTGGCACGGGCACTCGATCAGCTTGCTGTCGGGATTGAACCGGGTCCGGCAGCCAAGGTGCGTGCACGTCGAGTCGAGCGCCTGCAACGCGCCGCCGGTCTTGACCAGGTAGACGACCCGGCGGTCGACGGTCTCGCTCGCGCCGTCGGAGCGCGCAATACGTAACGTGACGGCGGTCGGCACGCCCTCGGCCAGCTGTGGCATCGTGCCCGCAGGCAGCCAGAGCTTCTCGCGCCGCGAGAAGCTGGGGGCGATGACGGCGCCGCCGACCACGAAGGCGAGCGTCGCGCCGATGCCGGCATGGACGGTTTGGATGACGCGGATCAGGAAGCCGCGGCGAGGCTCCGACGCGCACTTGCAGTTCGGTTTCATTGGGCACTCCCGGAAGGGAGCGAAGCCTCGCTGGCGCGGGCAGGGACCGCTCGAACTTCTCGGGCAGATTATACGAAGCGGCGAGCCCCGGCCACGTCATCTCTTGTCATTCGTCATCGGGTAATGTCTTCGTCGACGCCGGTCGTGTGACAATTGCCGTCGTGCCCCCGTCACGCATCGCGCTCGCCGATTCGCCCAGCTCGGCCGCCGAATGGATCGAATCGTGGCAGGCCGATCACCCGGACGGCCGCGCGATTGCGGCGCCGTCGCCGGCGGAGTGGCCGTTCCGGTATCCGCTGGCCGGCCTCCTGCCCGACGCGGCGGTCGTCATCCGCGCCAACGCCTTTGACGAGGCCTTCGTCAATCACCAGGCCGCCGGCACGCAGCTGGTCACCACCCAACGCGCATATCTCGAGGCGGCATGGGCCGCCGCGCTCGAGGCCCACCCGCCAGGCGCATGGCTCTTGCTGGTCAGCACCCCGGCCCCGCAGCATCACAGCACCACGGCCCTGCTGCCGCGGGCCTTTCGCTGCGACGATCCGGGCGAGCGCCTGCGCCTGTGCCTCGAGGCCCTCGGCGCGGGGCGCACCCCGGCCGCCCTGGTCGCCACCGCCAGCGTCTGCATGGAAGTGAACGACCTCGACGCGGCGGCGCGCGATCTCGACGAAGCCATTACGCTGGCGCCGCAATGGGCGGCGGCTCATTACGAGCGCGGCAAGCTGTGGCTCAGGCGCGACGACATGGCGCGCGCCGCGGCCGGGTTCGAGGCGGCGGCCAACCTGCTGCCGGGCTTCGCCTCGGCCTGGGCCAACCTGGGCGCCACGCTGGGCGAGCTGGATCGGCCGGCCGAGGCGCTGGCCGCGTTCGAGCGCGCCCTCGCGCTGGATCCCGCCAATCCCCAGACCCTGAACAACGTCGGCGTGGTGCGCCGCGAGCTGGGGCGGCTGACGGAGTCGGAGGCGGCCTTCCGGCAGGTCATCGACCTCACCCCAACGCTGGCCTTTGGCCATTACAATCTCGGGCATACACTGTTTTTGCAGGGCCGGTTCCAGGCCGCGCTCTCGGCCTATGCTGAGGGCCAGGCCCGCGACCCGGACCGCAACCCGGTCCAGGCGTCGCGGCTGGCCTTGTGCAAGGTGGCCACCGGTGATGCCGAGGGCGCGCTGCGCGACCTGAAGCGCGCGACCGAGCCTCTGCCCCGCGAGTATCGCCGGCAGTTGCTGGCCGAGACGAGCGCCGTGCTGTGGGCGCTCGTCACGCAGCAGCCGGGGCTGACCGGCTGGCAGGTCGTGCAGGCCTGGGTGGCAGGCGAGTTGAAGGGCTGACGATATGAGTGAGGGAACGAGTCCCGGTCCGGCGTGGCGGTTATGGCACGACCGCGGCGTCCGCCTGGCGGTGGGCCTGGCGATCGTCGTCGCCATTCCCATGGCGGTGCTGTTCTATTTCCAGTTCCGTTCGCTGCACGACATCGAGAAGACCTCCACCATCGTGCTCCGTCAGCTGAGCAGCGACACGGCCGACTCGCTGGTGGAAACGGTCGAAGCCTATCTCAACCGTCCGTACTTCAACGTGATCCTGCGGGTGCCGCAGGCCCGCGTCGAGCCGCTCGACCTGGCGTTCATCGATCCGGTCATGCGCGACGCGCTCGTGGAAAGCCCGTACGTCACCACGTTCTTCGTGTGGACCGAGCGAGGGCCGCATGGCAACAAGTGGCTGGCGTACGATCAGCAGTCGCTGGCCCTGCCGGCCGGCAACGTCGAAGCCCGCTTTCGCGAGGACGACGTGTTCGGCGCCAAGCTGCTGCCGCGGCTGCGCCAGCTGGTGAAGAACCGCATGGCGATCGTCGCCTTCACCGAGCTGATCAACGGGCGCAAGTACTACGTCCAGGCGCAGATGCGATTCGAGTCATTCGCGCGCGAGCGCATGACCAGCGTCGTCGGGTTCGCCGTCGACGCCGAGCGGCTGCGCACGGACTTCATTCCGGCGGTGCTGCGCGATCGGCTGGCCAACGTGCAGCAGCCGGTGGGGTTCCCGTCGCTCGAAGCTGCGGTGCTGGCCGAGGACGGCGCGCGCATTTTCGAATCCGACCCGTCGCGCGCCGACGACATGCCGGTCGACGAGCGCAACTTCGCGATCATCTTCTTCGACAAGGAACTGGTGGCGTTCGCGGCGCCGTACGAGCAGCAACGTGAAATCTGGGGGCTGCGCACCGGCTACGGGCCGCAGGCCATTCCCGAAATCGTCAGCGCCAGTACTCGCCCGCAAAAGGCGCTGGTGCTGGTGCTGGCGGTGGCCATGGCCCTCGGCGTATTCCTGGTGGCCGGGGCGGCGGCCCGCGAGGTGCGGGTGGCCGAGCTCAAGTCGAATTTCGTCGCCTCGGTGTCGCACGACCTGAAGACGCCGCTCGCGCTGATCCAGCTGTTCGCCGAGACGCTCGAGCTCGGGCGCGTGCGCACGCCGGAGCGGGCGCAGGAGTACTACCGGATTATCAACGGCGAGGCCAAGAAGCTGACCCGCTTGATCGAGAACCTCCTCGACTTCTCACGCATGGAGGCCGGCCTGCGGCCCTACCGCATGGAACCGGCCGACCTGGGCGAGATCGTGACCCGCGTACTGGCGCGCATGGAGACGCAGTTCTCGCAAGGACACTTCGTGGTCAACACCGAGATCGCGACGGGACTGCCGCGGGTGCTCGCCGACGAGGGCGCCACCGAGCAAGCCATCGAGAACCTGCTCGCCAACGCGATCAAATACTCCGGCGACGCCCGCCAGATCGACGTGACGGCGCGCCGCGCCGGCGACCACGTCGAGGTCAGCGTCGCCGACCACGGCATCGGCATCCCGCGCCGCGAACAGGGCCGCATTTTCCGCAAGTTTTACCGCGTCCAGCGCGAGCTGGGCGGCGGCCCGCAGGGCACCGGCCTCGGCCTGGCCATCGTCGATCACACCATGCGCGGTCACGGCGGCTTCGTCCGCGTCAGCAGCGAACCGCAGCAGGGCAGCACGTTCACCCTGCACTTCCCCATTCCCGGGGAAAACGCCTATGAGCCGACGCTAGTAGAATCCTTGCGTTGAACGCCCCCGATTAACCACCGATTAGGCACTGAGTCGAGATGAAACGAATCCTGGTGATTGAAGACGAGCCGCAAATGCGGCTTGGCCTGCGCGACAACCTCGAGCTCGAGGGCTACGAGGTGGAAACCGCCGCCGACGGCGACGAGGGGCTGCTGAAGGCCGGCGCGTTCTCGCCGGACCTGGTCATTCTCGACGTGATGCTGCCGAAGAAGAACGGCTTCGACGTGTGCCGCGACCTGCGCGCCCGCTCGATCGCGACGCCCATCGTCATGCTGACCGCCCGCTCGGCCGAGACCGACAAGGTGCTCGGCCTGGAGTTGGGCGCCGACGACTACGTCACCAAGCCGTTCTCGATCACCGAGCTGCTGGCGCGGGTGCGCGCCGTGCTGCGCCGCACCGGCGCCGGGGCGCCGAAGCCGGCCGACGACGTCATGCGGATTGGCGACATCGAGATCGACTTCAAGCTGCACCAGGCGCGCCGGGGCAAGGTGCGCATCGAGTTCACCGCCCGCGAGTTCGACCTGCTGCGCTATTTCGTCCAGCACACCGGCCAGGTCGTGACCCGCGAGCAGATCCTGAACGAAGTCTGGGGTTACGAGGAATTCCCGACCACCCGCACCATCGACAACTTCGTCGCCAAGCTGAGGCAGAAGATCGAGCGGTCGCCCCACGCGCCCGAGCACATCCTGACAATTCACGGCTCCGGGTACAAGTTCGTCGGATAGAATCCCTCGCACATGGAACCCAAGACGATTCTGATCGCCCTGCTCGTCGTGATCGCGATTGCGTATCACGCGTTCTGGTACCTGACCGAGCGCCGCCGCGCCCACCCCGACAGCTCGCTGAAACCGAAGGGCGCCGCCCTTGGCGCCGCCTTCGTCGCCAATTTCTTCGACACCCTCGGCATCGGCTCGTACGCAACGACGACCTCGATGTCGAAGTTGTGGAAATTGATGCCGGACGAGAAGATTCCGGGCACCCTGAACGTCGGCTACGTCCTGGCCACCGTCGTCCAGGCCGTGATTTTCATGACGATTATCGAGGTCGACTTCACGACCCTGGTCTGCATTATCGGCGCGGCGGTGGCCGGGGCGTTTCTGGGCGCGGGCATCGTGTCGGACTTTTCCCGGCGGCAGGTCCAGGTCGGCATGGGGACGGCGCTGCTGGTCGCCTCCGCGCTGATGGTGCTGTCGATGTCGGGCCGGGGGCCGGCGCCAGGCGTGGCGCTCGGGCTGACCGGCGCGAAACTGGGAATCGCGATCGTCATCTCGTTCGTGCTCGGGTCGCTGATGATGCTCGGGATCGGCTTCTACGGCCCGTGCCTGATTATGATCAGCCTGCTGGGGATGGATCCGCGCGTCTCCTACCCGATCATGATGGGGGCCTGCGCGTTCCTCATGCCGTCTGGCAGCATCCAGTTCATCCGCAAGCGGAGTTACGACTTGCGGACCGCGATCGCGTTCCTGATCGCAGGGCCGCTGGCGGTCCTGATCGCGGCGCCGCTGGTTGACACGATCCCGCTCTTCTACCTGCGCATCCTGGTGCTGGTGGTGGTGCTCTACACCGCGGTGAGGATGCTGTTGTCGGCATCGCAAGAGCGCGCCCAGACCAAAGCCTGAGGCCCCCCATGATGCGACCGGCCGTGCTCGTCGTGGTGGTGCTCCTCGGATGGTCCGGCGCGGTCGCCGGCGGCCCCAACGCGCGGATTTACTTCCTCGACCTGCGCGGCAAGCTGGTGTCGGCCACCCCGGAGGGCGGCGACCGCCAAGTGCTGATCGACGGGCTCAAGGGCCAACCCGACGGCATTGCCGTCGACGTCGAGGCCGGCCACATCTATTGGACCAACATGGGCGACTATGCCGCCGACGATGGTTCGATCGAGCGGGCGAACCTGGATGGCTCGAACGTGACCACGATCGTGAAGACCGGTGGCACGTGGACCGGCAAGCAGCTGGTGCTCGACAAGCCGAACGGCAAGCTCTACTGGTCCGATCGCGAAGGCTTGCGCGTGATGCGCGTGAACCTCGATGGCTCGGGCCTCGAGACCCTGGTCGAGACCGGCCGCGGCGACGCGGCCCGCAAGGACCAGCGCAACTGGTGTGTCGGCATGGCGCTCGACCTGGCCGGCGGCAAGATTTACTGGACGCAGAAGGGCGGCGACAACGCCAACGCCGGCACCATTCGCCGGGCCAACATCGAGATCCCGCGCGGGCAGACCGCCTTGAACCGTACCGACATCGAGGTGCTGTTCGACGGCTTGCCGGAGCCCATCGACCTCGAGCTCGACCTGGCCAAGCGGCACCTCTACTGGACCGATCGCGGCAACCCGCCCGACGGCAACACCGTGAACCGCACCTCGATCGACGCCCCGCACGAGCGGACCATCCTGGCCCGCGGTTTCAACGAGACGATTGGGATTGCCCTGGACCTCGAGGGCGGGCGGATGTTCCTGACCGACTTGCGAGGCAGCGTTTACAGCCTTAAGCTCGACGGCTCCGATCGCAAGACACTGTTTACCGATCAGGGCATGCTCACGGGCATTGCCCACGCGGATCTGACGCGCCGCCTCACCAGCGCCCAGCGGTAGCCTCCGGCTTCAGCCGGAGTGGCACATTGGCAAAGGGGGTCCGCCCCGCGGGCAGACCCCGTTCACCCTAGCCCACGATGTTCACGGTCGCCGTGGCCGTGGCCGGCGCGCCCAGGTCGTAGGCCGCCCCATCCGTCAGCGTCACGATCACCGTCTCCACGCCTTCGGCCGCGCCGTCGGCAATGGGAATCACGAAGACATCGGCCGTGGCCTGACCCGCGAGGAATGTCACCGTCAGCGGAATCGCCTGGTAGTCGGTACCGTTGGTCGCGGTGCCGGCCACCGTGTAGGTCACCGTCAGCGCCGAGGTGAGGCTGCCGGTGCGCGAGAACCGGAAGGTGCCCATGTCCGGGCCCACTTCGGCCGCCGCGGCATCGAGCGCGGTCACCGAAACCACGGGCGCGGCATCGGCAATGGTCACCGTGCCGGTTGTGGGCGAGCCAAGCGCATAGGGCGTCACCGTGGTCAGGGCGAGGATCACCGTTTCTGAACCTTCGGCCAGCGCGTCGGCCAGCGGCGCGATCACCACGTCGGCCGTGGCGGACCCGGCCAGAAAGGTCGCGGTCAGCGGCAAGCTGGTGTAATCGGTGCCGTTGGCAGCCGTGCCGGACAGCGTGAAGGTGACGGTGAGCGGCGAGGTCAGGGGCAGCGTGGCGCTGGCCACCCGCATCAGACGGAACGCGGCCTGATCGGTCCCGCCCTCTGTCGCCGTGGCATCGAGAATCGAGACCCACACGCTGCCGCCCGCGGCCCCATCATCATCGCTGTCGTCTTCGTCGTCCTCGTCGTCACCCGAGGGATTCTGTAGTTTCACTTCGGTCGCTTCGAGCGCGGTGCCCTGCATGCGGGCCGTGACGTGCACGCGATCGCCGACGCCGAGCTGCGAGAAGGCCACCGCCCGCGAGCCGTGACGGATCACGGTGCCATCGGGGACGTTGACCGTTCGGCCGTTGACGGTAATCGAGGTGCCGACGAGCGCCGAGATCACACCCTCGATTTCAACTTTGCTGCTGCCGGGATTGCTGGGCGCGCTGGGCGCGCCTGGCGAGGTGTTGGACGGCGGCCTGCCCTTGTCGTCGTCAGGCTTGCCCTTGTTGTCGCCCTTGCCGGTGGACCCAGACACCGCGCCCGGATCGCCGGCCTCTTCGTTGAGGGTCGCGGCCGCGACCGCGGACGGCGCCGTGGGATTCAAGGATTTCGCCGAGTCGCCGCACGCCACCGTGGCGAACAGTGCACCTACCAGAATGATCGACCCGAGGCTCTTCACACTTAACATGCCATTTCTCCTCAATCAGCGGCCGGGGTAGGGCCTGACCACGACGCGAGGTTGCAAGGGCGATACCGTCGAGGATCCACACCAGGTGGATGGCGTAAGTGGCGTGTTCGTGAAGACTTAGACGTGGGCGAACCATGCGCGCGTCGGCCCCGCAGTGCAAGAATTGCAGGCGACACGTCAGATTTGTATACGGGGCTGATTCAACGCGCCGGCAGACTCGCCCACCCAGGCCGCGAGACCTAGACCCGGCGTGGCCGGCTCGTCACTGCGCTAGTCTTATAGGGTATGCGTCGCATGGGACTGGCCGCGTTGCTCGTGTCAATCGCTCTGGCCGTAGGGGCCCAGACCACGATGGTCGGTACGGCGTTACCGCCATTCACGGGCGAGGACCTGGCGGGACGCAAGCTCACGCTGCCCGACGCCTCCCGCGGCCGCGTGACGTTGATTGCGTTCGGCTTCAGTTACGGCTCGCGGGAGCCGGTGGAAGCGTGGACCGCCCACGCCCGCACCGCGTGGGGCGGCGAACCGCAATTTTCCTGGTATCAGGTGCCCATGATTGGCGGCTTCGCGCGTCTCGCCAGGCCGTTCATTACCGGCGGAATGCGGAAACAGACCGAGCCGGGCTACCGCCCCAATGCCGTCGTCGTGTTTGGCGGCACCGGTCCCTGGAAAGCGCGGCTGGGCGTGGGCGACGACCGGTTGGCGTACCTGGTGCTCATCGATCGTGAGGGCATCGTCCGCTGGCGCCACGCCGGCCCGTACGACCCAACGGCGGCCGCGGACATGGACGCCCAGGTGCGGACGCTGCTCCCGGCGCGCTAGTCCCTCGTGTTACCGGCGCGCGCCTTCTTCTCTTCGGCACGGGCGCCGGCGAGAATGCCTTCCATGGCGTAGTTGCCTTCGTGGCAGGCATATTCGTAGATCAACCCCGAGGCCTTCTTCAGCCGGTTCATGAAGGTGTAGGGCCTGGTCCAGGTCGCCGGATCCTCGACGGTGGTTTCCCAGTGGATGAAGTCGGGGCTGACGCGCGTGTAGCGCTCGGTGAGCTTCACGTCGGGGGTCGATCCCTGGAACCCGTTGATGTAGTTGGTGGTCTCGACGACGAGCGTGTCGCCGTCCCAGCGGCCGCGCGGATCGCCGTGCAACTGGCGCAGGCGTTTCGGCAGGTGCGGCCCGGGCGTCATCGGCACGAGGCGCGCGTCGTGAATCATCTCCTGCAGCAGCACCGTGGTCGCCGGCGACTGGATGATCTGCGTGTAGCTGTTGTAGTTGGCCTGGGTGCGCGGCGCGCCGTACGAGATGCAGCGCTCCGACAGCGGCCGGTCCTCAGGGCCATCCGAGGGTCCGCGTCCGAGCGCCGCCCGCGCCTTGGCCGCCTCGGCGCGGCGGGCCACGGCCTCGGGCGTGAGCGGCGGCAACTGGCCGTCGGGCGGGTCGATAATGAGGGAGGTGCGGTTGTCCCACTCGCGATCGGCCATCCAGAACTGGTTGTAGTTGCCGGTCGTCGGGTCGTAGGAAACCTGCTTGAACGCGCCTTGGTCCTTGGCGTTGAGCATCAACTGGACGAAGTTGCCGAAGATGGCGTCGCCGCCCTGGTCCACGTACTGGGCGGCCATCTTCTTCAGGTCCTCGAGTTCGGCGTCGGTCAACGCCGCCTTGTCTTTCCACTGCGTGGGCCGGGTCATGGGGGTCACGCTGTTGTTGCCCCACACGCCCTGCAGGTCGGGACGGCCGTCAGGCGTCCGCGGCACCTTCCAGGCGGCGGGAGCCGCGCCCGACGTGGCGCCCCCCGACTGCGCGGCGAGCGAAACCACCAGGACCGAGGCGGCCACGAGGGCCACGGCGGCAAGAACCGGTTTGAGGCGTCCCATGGGGCGTAAGTGTCGCTCAAGAAGTCAGAAGTGAAAAGTGAGAAGTGAGAAGGGGGAGCAAGGTAATATTCCGGCCATGTCGAAGAAGCTTTGGACCGCCGCCGCTTCCGTAGCCCTGCTGGCCGCCGCCGGCCCAGTCCTGGCCCACCATGCGTTCTCGGCCGAGTTCGACGCCAAGGCCCCCGTCACCTTGAAGGGACCGGTCACCAAGGTCGAATGGATCAACCCCCATGCGTGGATTCACATGGAGGTAACCAGGCCCGACGGGAAGAAGGAAATCTGGATGGTCGAGGGCGGCACGCCGAACACGCTGCAACGCGGCGGCATCTCCCGTGACTCAATCAAGATCGGCACCGAAATCGTCGTCGCCGGCTTCCGCGCCAAGGACGGGCGGCTGCGCGCCAACGGCCGCGACATCACCTTTCCCGACGGCCGCACGCTGTTCATGGGGTCGTCGGGCACCGGCGCGCCGAAAGACGGCCGCGACCCGAACGAACGTCCGAAGCCGAAGGGGCCGTCCCGATGACGAGGCGC
>Ga0209770_10000198_pt1 | contig 36237 bp, 45 predicted proteins | sample LauGreSu1BDMLBDD_2_FD_187572 | JGI IMG/M metagenome (GOLD analysis project Ga0209770, IMG submission 187572) | Freshwater lake microbial communities from Lake Michigan, USA - Su13.BD.MLB.DD (SPAdes) (version 2) | ecosystem: Environmental > Aquatic > Freshwater > Lake | place: Lake Michigan, USA...
GGGTTCTGCTCAAACTCAATGTCGAGATTGGCAGTAATCGTCCAATGCGTCCAATAGCGAATGCCTGAAACGGTCACACGGCGGTCAACGGTCTTCTTGGTCATGGTCATGGGGGGTCTCCTTGAGATGGACGGATTGGCTTGATGGGAACTCCCCATCAACACCTAAAGCATACCCTATCCCTACCCCCATGTCAACCCCCATTTCCAAGTTTTTGGGCGGGGGGGGCGATAACTAAATACAGGTATGAAGTCAAGGACTTGGTGAAGGACTTGACATAAACGCTTATGTAAGGATTTGGAGGAACTATGCAGAATAACTACAACTCCAATTGGGATGGTATCGTTCGCAAAGGCTTCATTGAACACCTATTTGAAGCCCACGGCAGACGGCAGACTCCCACAATGAACCGCACAGACGGTTCCCAATACGCCACCCGTGGCGATCCGTGGAACTTCAAACCCGAGATGATGGTCAATGACTTCATCAAATACATGGACATCGACAAGAGGCTGAAGGTTTCCGAGTTGCACATTCTGTGCCGAACTGCCAACGCAGGAAACAGCATGATATGGGAGTGTTTCGGTGTGTTGGGAGTAGCCCCGAACAAGGCAATCAAGGGGTATGCGTTCTTCAACGGCAATGATGTTGGATGGGAAAGCCGCAGAATAAGTTTCATGCCCGTGGAGGCAGCACGGAAAGCATACACCGACACGGCGGGAAACAAGAACAAGATAGCGTTTCAGAAAGTGACTCTCCAAAAGACCGTCAAGTTGAACTGAAAGCCATGAAGACCTACTTCCAACTGATCGCAGAACTGAAACCCTTTGATTCCGATGCCTTTGATGCGGCGCAGAAGGCGAAGTATGGAAGCAGCATGGCGAAGGCTGCGGCGGATGCGTTGGCAGCGGCACAGAAGCGCAAGGCAGGGACTCCACTACGCAACGCGCAGCGGGATACAGGCGGCAACCACAGTCATCACAGTGTTCGTATTCGCACATTTGAGTCATTCTCCTTTGTTTACTTGACCCGTTTCCAACCCAACCCCATCAGGCTATACCACACGCTGCGGGCAATGATCTTGTCGTAGATGCCGCTCGGCGGAAGGTCGGGGTTGTCGTGGGTGTCGCTGCTCTGAATCAGAATCATGCCGTCTGCGGTGGTAATCATAGACACCCAATCACACACAGCAGTGCCTCTGTGGGTCAGCACCCACTCTTGTGGCTTGAACACTTCAGGCATTGTTGCCTCCGTGAGTTCTCACAAGCACCCAACCGTCAGCGAGAAGCGCGTTCCATGTGGTACGCGCCGCGTCCTTCGTGTACACATCGTCCACATAGGACTCGTCATCGGACGCGAGAGCGATGCGACCGTCTGCCATCGTATTCATCGTGATGAGCAGCCCGTTCTTCACGAAAGTCCATGTTTGCGGCACGAACGGCGCAGGGACGGACTTCACTGCGGCAGTCACTGCGGCAGCACTACCAAGGTCTTCCGCAAAGAAGTACACGCCCGTAGCGGTGTGCGTGGTGTCACTCTTCAGCACACCGTGGAACGAGTACACCCACTGCTTCTTGATTGCTTCGTCAAAGCGGTGCTGCGTGAGGTTGGTGGCATTGAAGTACCACCGCTTGTCATCGCCGCTCCACAGCGCACCCATTGCCTTGGCAATGTCCTTGTCCGCGAACGGCACGGCAAGGTACACGCGGAACGGGTACGCGAGGTTGATGTCCGCGACCGTCATGGCATTGGGGTTGAACACGGGAGCCTTGCGCTCACCCACAATCATTTCATTCTTGTTCAGCCAATCAATGGTGTCCGCTGTCAGGCGGTTCTGCGGCATCCACCACTTGATGTTGCCCTTGGCAGCGGGGCAGAAACGCGCACCGCGACCCTTCGCTTCGGAGCGGATCTGCGTACTGCCGCGCTTGCGGAACGGGATGTCAATCCACAGACCGTAGGGCAGTGCGGACGGGTTGAGCGTGTACGGAGTGTACGGCATGGGCGAACGGGTGGAACGGCGAACGGGTGCGGTAGGTGAGGCGGTAGCCATAGACTCCCATTGTACTGAAATCACAGGGTTCCCGTCAATAGGCAGTTTCACAAAGTCCGATAATTTATTTGCAAAAACCCCTGTGTTTGCAGGGGTTTTCGTGGGGTGCAGAAATGTTGAATATTTTACGCTTATTCGCGGATCATAGAGCCGCGCTGCACCGACAGCACAGACTCCTCATCAAATGAACGCCACTCGCCCTTTTCCAAATCAAAGGCTACGATGAGGTGCGCTGCCTTCGTCTTGCCGCTGCCCTTCGGGTGCTTGTCCTCGGGGATCGCTGCCAAGTTGCGGGTGCAGAGCATGGCTCGTTCCGTGCCGTCCTTCTTCGTGAACACCACAGTAATGGTTTCACCGTTCTTCAGATATTGTTCGGCGTATTCTGCGACATGGTTCTTGCGGGTGGTGTTGGTGCTGTTGCTCACGGTAGTCTCCTGCTTGGGGTTGAACACTTCGGGGTAACGCTCTTGGATGCTGTAATCCATCGGGAAATGCTTGCACACTCGCCGCGCTCGTTCACGAATAGCCTTCGGCACTCGCGGAGTGGTAGTGGGGTCAAGCAGATCGTAAAGAAATCTGCGGACGGCTTGCAGACTGTGGACTTCTTCGTAAGGCAGTGTCATGCGTTCTCCTTTTTCGCTTTCGGCTAATCGCTGAAGTGTGCGCTTGTACTGCGCGTTCACGCGCCGCATCGCGGCAAACAGTTCGTCATCAGAAATCATGGTCTTCCGCCTTGTATGGTTCCATGTTTTCGGTGGCACACTGTGGACAACGAGTATACACCCAATACCCACCGATGCGGGAGTGCAGTGAACCAGGCGCACCACACGCTTCACAGGTTTGTGCGGTTTCGCGCTCGGCTTCCACAATCCACTGAAAAATCTGATCGTCTGCGCCGCACACATAGAACCGCAGCGTTCCGAACTTTTCCTTGATCTGATCAATCTGAAATCCGTAATCAGGATCGCGGAACCCTGCGGCGTACTTCTCTGCGAGGTGTGCTTCAATCTTTTGGAGCAGTCGCTCAATGATGCCGTTCCATCCGCTGTTGTGTTGAATGCCGAACCCCATGCAGGAGCCTGTGCGCTCAAAGCACAGGGGGAAACGGGTCTTCCAATCTTCGTAAACGGTGTCTTGATTGCTCATGGTTTATGCGTCCAGTGCGTAGTTCGTGTATTCGTTCTTGTAGTCGCAGTTCTCGTAGTGCGTTGAAATGAGTATATCCAATTTCTCTTGGATCTCTTGAATTGCAGGGGTGTTGTTCGTGTTGAAGAAATCCTGCATCATTCCGAATGCAGTGTTCGCCTGTCGCCTATTGACAAAATTGAGCGCGATTCCGTGTACCGTGTTTCGGTAGGTGAGTGTCGCCCAATCATTCGGATTAACAGCACTGTACTCCCATTCAAGGCGTTCATTCCAATGCCGCCGCGCCGCGTCCACCGTGAGGAGTTCGCACACCGAGTTCTCCTTGATGTGCTGAAGCGAGTCGGGGCGTGAGCCGTCAAAGCCCACCACGATCACGCTGCCGTTCCACGGAAAGTATCCCCACACCCACTGACCGCCGTGGCGGGACAAGTAGTGCTGCTTCGGGAACGGGTCTTCCATTCGTGCGTGGCGAGTGCTGCGATCAATCGGAGTCATGCACAAAGTATAGCACGGGCAATATCTGAAACAAGTACCCGCAATATTTGTTTTGTCTACTTCGGGAAAAGAAAAGGAGGGCATTTCTGCCCTCCCGTTCATCTTAATGGATTAAGTGGGGCTTAATCACTTAACAAGTGCGTCAACGCCCTTTGCCAGAGCATTGAATGCAAACATGACTCCCTTGATTGCAAAAGGGAGCAGCGCAAAGAACGCCGCGAGGTGAAGTGGGTTCGCCCAAGAGAACGAACCAGTGACGGGGCAAGTCTTCGCAGTAGCATTTGTAGTAGCCATAACAATCTCCTTTAAGAATATTCCTTCGGTATTGAAGGGTATAGTATCTAGGCGGCTTGCTGCGAGGAACGGGTTTTAAGTATTCACTCGGAAATACTTCACGGATTAAAAAAGTTGGGGGAGTCTTGCGACTCCCCCATCTCTGACGGTCAACAGGTAGCGAAATTCCCGTAACGCATGAATAGCGTAATCCAGTTCGCACTGTCTACACTACTGCCCTGTGACATTCTTATCTATATCAGCAATTCCATTTCCGCAGGGATTTATTGATGCGCGAATCAGGATCACGCGCAGTCTCTGCGGAGGTGAGTTTAGCCTTCATGCCCTTCATGCGTGAGCAGAACGACTTGCGCCGCTTCGCGCTCTTGGAGCCTGGCTTCAGTTTGCTGGGCTTCGTGGTCACGGCGGTTTGCAGTTTAGAGCCTGGATTCTCGCGGCGGTAGGACTCCACGCCCTTCTTGTTCAGACCGCCCTCGGGGTTCTTGCCCTCTTTGCGCTGCCATGCAGCCACCGCTTCGTTCATGGAGTCGCCCACCATGTAGTTGCGAACGCTTGAAACATAGTCCGCAGCCTTCGTAATTTTTGACTGCACCCACGCCTCAATCTCCTCGTCCTCGCCCAGCATCTTCAGGAGTTCCTGTGCGTTCGCAATCAAAGCCTTTAGTTCGCCACGCGCCATCTCGCCCTCGTAGTCGCCCTCAACGCCGCTGCTTGGAGCCTCGTCAATTCGTAGAACGGATTCATTCAGGGACTTGTATGTTTGTGAGTTGAAGCGCATGGTGGTTTCCTCAAAAGAATAAGAGCGGCACTGCTGCCGCTCCTATTTATGGTTTCTCGCCTATTCATCTCGCAGTCCGCAGCAGTTCCCACAGCCGCCGCGCATCCCCACGCTCCATGACCACGGACGGGTGATCCCGTGTGAACCGTATGCGGATGCCCACTTCAAAAGTATTGCTCATGCCGTCATTGTGTTCATACGGCTTTACCACAGTCGGGTAGTAGTTGGTGAACAGCCGTGCCTCTGCAAACATCCGCATCACTGCGTCCTGTGGCAACTGCGCCAGTGTGTCGCGCAGGAATTTTCTGCTGTATATCATGGAACACGGTTCGCCTGTAATCATCACAGGCGATGTCACGATCACGGTTTCGGTCACAGGGTGGACACAAAAATTCCACACCTGTCCTCGCCCATCGTCAAGGAAATACTCCTTGTGTTCGGTGAGGAGCGGATTCATTCATCCTTCCCCTTGCCCCATCCCACTCCATACGGAGGATTGTACGGCTTGCCGTCAATCGCCGCTGCCGTTGCCGCGTCCAATTCGCGCCGCATGGATTCGCGGTCGCGCCGCGCACGATCCCAATAGTACTCCGCGATTTCTGAACGCTGACGCAGTGCGCGATTCTCTGCCTTCAGCCGCTCCACTTCTGCAATGCCTTCAGGCTTCGGCTCTGTCCAGTGCTTGCCGTTCAGAATGCGATATGCATCGTCAATGAGTCCTGCAAGCGCGGTCGCGTCACCGTCACCCTTGTTGCGGCAGTAGTAGCCGTCATAGTCCCACAGCAGCACCAGTGCGTTTGCTGCACACTCGCGGAGCGCGTCACGATCACGGCACACCTCCGCGTACTTCTCCTGAAGTGAATCAAACTGTGCGCGTAGCCGTTCGTCTTCGTTGTGGTTCATCGCTGCCCTGCCTCAAGAATGGGAAGCCCTGCCTCGGTGGGAACATAGATCACGCTGTTGCTGCCGCTCTCAAGATTCTGAATCCACTGCCAACGCAGATACGCCTCGTTGCCCTTCAGCGATTCTCCAATGATCTTGTTTGCCTCTGCCACGCCACGGGCGCGTTCCACCTCTGCCGCAGCAAGAGCCTTTGCGCTCTCAAGTTTCGCCTCTGCCTCAAGAATTGTGATCTTGCGATTCTGCTCTGCTTGCGCGTACTGTGCTGCGCCCTCCATCTCTGCTGCCCACACGCCCCACTTCGGCTTGATATACGCACAGCCGCCGATGACGGTGGACAAGACAAAAATTCCGCAGCCGATCCATACGGCTGAAGCAATAGCGGTTTCCTTCGGGGACGGGGTGTTGTTCGTGTAGTAATTCATGTGATTGATTCCTCAAGCCTTTCGCGCACGGAAACGAGTGAACAGAGCCGCACACAGCAGAGCCGCCGCGCCACCAGGCGAGGGAACGCACGGATCGCCGCCACGCGCAGCGGCTTCGGCAGGAGAGAACGGCATTGCCACGCTCTGAATGTAATCGTGCAGCACAGGCACGGAGAACTGCTGATCCACGAAAGTGTATGTGCCAGTCAGGTGTCCGTCAAGAAACACACGATGCACCCAATAGCCCTCGGAGAAGCCCGTGAACAGGTTGTGCGGAATCGCCACCGCCGCAGTGGGAAGATTCAGTGCCTCGCCCGTGGGAGTGGGCGCACTGTACGCACCGTGCCAAGTGAGAGGAGCGGTGTACGCCCAATTCTGGTAGACACCGCCCTGCGCCTCGCTGCGATACTCCGTGTTACCAACGCCGTAGAAAACAGTCACCATGCTCATTGCTGCAATCCTTTTGTGTGAAGTGTGAATTGAAAATTGATGGGATCGTGGGGACAGCGATCACCGCGCACGGGTACGCACAAGCACCCATGCGTCACGGTCTTCCGCCACAGGAACCAAACCGCACAGTTCGCGCCCTTCAGCCGCACCAATGACTTCTACCGCGCTCACGGTTTCGGTCTTGCCCACCCACGGCGGTGCGTCCAGAGCCAGCGTAGCCCTCATGCCCACCACGATGTACGGACCGCCCTCAAAATCAATCATGCCCTCTGCGCCACGCATATACGCGCTCTTGCCGTGGACGATGTAGGTGAAGGGAGCCACCTTCGTGACGGTACGCAGCAGTCCGTACCGCGCAAGGTACGAGTAGGAGGCAGGGCGGGTGAACGGCTCGGTGTCAGGAGGAGGAGTGGTCATGCCTCAAGTATAGCGAGTGTGTGTGGGGAAGCAAGAGGGGGATGGGCAGAACGAGTATTTTGTTTCGGGTGTAAGCGTTTTGAGGGATTAGGGGTGTTTGGTAATGGTTTTAGAGGGGGTGTAATTGTTTTAGAGCGGAAGACTCGGCGGTGGCGGTGGCGGTGGTGGCGGCGGAATCTCTCCACGCAAGTACCGTATGGCGCGTTCGCCCACCTCTGCACCGCCTAATTTTTCAAGTCTACCAATCAATAAATTGCATGAATGGCACAACCAACCCCGAAACCCACCGCTGCCGTGATCGTGATCCAGACACCACTTGTTCCGCCCCGCAGGACCGTGTTCCCCTGAAGGTATGCTGTGTCCGCTGCGGTGGCACACAGGACAGCAGTGGTCATTGCCTGGTCGCACCTTGTCCCAAATACTCCGCAATTCCTTCATGTGCTGCGTGTATTTCTTCATGCACCCCCTGCACTCGGGGCGCAGATACCGTGTGCCGCCAAGCACGGAAAATTCCTTCACCGATTTGGTGGTGCCACATTTAGAGCAGCAGCGGGTGGGTGTGTGTTCGTCCATTGCTGTGGAGTGTATGTGATGGGGTGCAGAAGTCAAGAAAAAAAGAAAACGGTTCTTCAGGTACACACTCGGAATATTTGAAAAGTTGTGGGGTGGGGTATGGGAACCCAATATTTGAAAACTGTGGTGGGGTGGGAGTCCCACGGCGATTTTTTGAAATGTGTTTTGTGATTTTGGATTCGCGGTGCTAACGCGCCCACTAAACCCCACCACACACTGCCGTACACTGTTGTCCGACAGAGAGCGCAGAGCGTAGAAATAAAAAAACCCCTGTCCGTGCGTAGGCGGACAGGGGCGTTGCAGATGAGCCGCGAACGAATCACGGCAGCGAACGAATCGCTAGTCTCTGCGTTTTATTTAGTCTTCATACCGAGGAAGCCCTGTGCAATCAGCACCCAGCCTCGCGCAGTCAGGTCATTCCATACGGTACGCGCATTGTCAGTGAACAGGGAGATGTGCCAGTCGCGCTGTAGGCGGTACGCGCCGTCTAGCACTGCGAGTGGTGAGCCGTCCCGCGTGGTGCAGGTGAGCCACACGAATGTGAAGCCACCGTTGGGATCGTAGTGGAAGGTCACAGTGGTGAAGCCTTGACTGGACGGCTCCATGAGGACGCGGTAGTGGGTGCAGTGGTGCTTGTGGGCAGTGGATTGGAATTCTTGAGTGTTCATTGGTGGTCTTTCTTGAATAGCACTGGTGGGACTCGAACCCACACTGTTCCGATTTTGAGTCGGATGCCTCTGCCATTGGGCTACAGTGCCGATTAGATTTAATTAGTCGGGATCTTCGTCACCGTCCCACTCGTCTTCCCACTCGTCCTCGTCTTCGGGGCGGCGGATTTCGCGGGGATCAGCGTCCGAGCGGATGGAATTTGCGAAATCGTCCCAATCAATGGTGTCGTCACGGAGGTCAGCGTCAGAGATGAGAAGTCGGGGCATGGTGTGTGGTCTTTTAGCGAGTAGTGCGGACAGGAAAGGCGTTCGTGCCAGAGCGGGTGATTTCAAAAATGCCAGTTGAGCCGTTTGTGAACTGCACAATGATTTGATTTCCGCTAGTCCAAGCGGTTTGGGCGTTGCGGGCAACGGTTGCGGAGGGTGAATTGCTGCCGTGCTGCCAGAGCAGCACACGATTTTGTGAAACGGTGGTGTAGTGCATGGTCATTTGAGCGTCCCTGAGTGGATTCGAACCACTGACTTGCGACTTAGAAGGTCGCTACTCTATCCTGCTGAGTTACAGGGACGGATTTTTTCAGTCTGCGCCCTGCTTGCCGTCCCATGAATCAATCCCACTGACGGGATCAACCCATTCCGAGCCGCCCAAACCGTAGTCGCGCTCGTCAGTGCGCGGTTCAGGCGTGGGATTGAAGTCAAAAACTTCACAGGCGCGGCGCAGACGCTCGTTTTCACGCCGCAGACGAGCGATTTCAGCAGTGAGATACGCGATTCGTGCGCGCTGAATCTTAATTGTGGTCATTCCGAGTGCCATTTGGGTGTCCTTTTTTGCTGTTCAGGCGTTCGTGGTAACGAATTCGGGCTGTGCAGTGGTGGTCGGAGCGGTCGGAGGCGTGGTCGGCGGCGCAATTCGTCCCTTCTGATTGGGCGAACCAGGCTTGCGACCGCGCTTGTTCGTGTTCACAGTGAGCGTGGCGATGTCCGCGTGGATTTCGGGAATCAGATAGTTGCCCCGTCCCGCGCGGCGAGTCTTCGTAGCCGCGATCCAAGCAGGAACCGCGATGTACGGAGACTTCTGGAGCAATTCCACCAAGTCCTTGCGGTTCACGGTGCAGGTGTCGTACACCGTCAGTGCAGCGCGATTGGTCTGGAGGAACTTGATGAATTCAATCTGACCAGGCGTGTAGGAGGCGAGAAGGGGAAGCGTGTTGTTGTTCGTAGTCATTGAAGGCATTTCCTTTTGTGTTAGCGGGACGAAACCCAGTTGAGAATCTGAAACAGTTCGGTGAGCGGGACGAATCCCTTGACATCTGCTCCGTCCTTGAACGGGACGGGTTCATTTTGCGGATTGTAGATTGCGATTTCTACAGTGGCTGCGTACTCCATGTCTCCGAGCGGCGCAGTGATACGCTCACCGCGTTCGTTTGTACTGTAAGCAAGTGCGCCATAGATCACACTTGCGGAGTACCCGTTCGGAAACTTGATTCTGAGTTGGTTGTGTTCGTGAAGCGTTTTCCCCTGTTGGGGGGTGTGGACGATTTTGATTCCGCCGAGCGTACTCATGGTGTCCTCCGATCAGAACGGGCAAGCGTTGGGATCGTTCGCCTTCGCGGTGTTCGCGGAGGCATCGGTCGCGTCAGCGGGCTTCGGCTGCGCGTCCGCGTCCACCTTCGTGTAGAACTGCACGAACGACTCCTTCGTGGTCGGGTCGAACCGCGACACGCACCGCTCAATCGCGGTCATCTTGTCACCGAACACGGAGTACGCGAACACGATGTCGCGCAGACGGCGCGTGGTGATGATCTCGCTCACCACCTGCTGCTTGAACGACTTGCGGATGATGTCCGCCCACGAAACGAGGTTGTCAAGGAACGCATCATCGTCCACGCCAAGCCCGTCCGCGACCTTCTTGAGAATGCGCTTCTCAATCTTCGGGTCAGCGTAGTCCTGCTCGTAGGTGAACGCGAAACGGTCAAGGAACGCTTCGTTCAGGATGTTCGTGCCAGCGAAACGACCGTCATCGCTGCCCTTGCCCTTCGTGTTCGCAGTGGCGACCACGGTGAAGCCAGGCGCAGGACGCACATACTTGCCGATCTTCGGGATGAACTTGCCCTTGCCCTCAAGCACCGACTGAAGGCACATGATGAGGTGACCGCCGAGGTCGATCTCGTCAAGGAGCAGCACCGCGCCGCGCTCCATAGCGACAAGCACGGGACCAGGCACGAAACGAGTCTCGCCACCGATGAGGCGGAAGCCACCGAGGAGTTCGTCCTCATCGGTCGCGGCGGTGAAGTTCACGCGCACACACTCGCGCTTCAGCGAGGCGCACACCTGCTCCACCATCGTGGTCTTGCCGTTGCCGCTCAGACCCGTGATGAACACGGGGCAGAACCGCTTGGACTTGATGATCGACTTGATCTCGTTGTGGTAGCCCCACGGAATGTAGTTGTCGTCCGTGGCGGGAGTGAAGGTTTCGCTCTCGCCCTGCGTGATGGCACGGGCGAGTTCCGCAGTGTCGCTGCCAGCGGTCAGAGCGACCGCGCTGCACAGTTCAACCGCAGGAGCAGCAGCAACAGGAGCGGGAGCCGCAACAGTCTTCGGCTCCGTGCGCTTCGCAGTCTTCGCAGACTTCGCACCCGCAGGGCGACCACGCTTGACTTCGGTGATCGTGAACGCGGCATCGTCCGCAAAGAGTTCGGGGAGCGCGTACACGCCACGCCCACACTTGCGGGTCTTGTCCATGCACCACGCGGGAACAGCAGCGTAGCCAGCAGCGTGAGCCGCCTTGAACAGCGGCGAGAACGACACGCTCTGTCCGTTGCAGGTGGACTTCGCGGTCAGACCGTGCTTCGCCATGTGCGGACGCACGGCGAGAATGAAGGAGTGCTGAGTGGAAGAAACGGTAAAAGAGGTGTGACCCATGTTGCTCATTGTACTAGATTCCTAGGCTTTTTTCAATCGCGGCGGGGACAGCGCGTCCGATAATATCCGCCGTAACCCCTTATGGGGTGGGAAGTTACGCTATTTGCAGAAATGTGGGGATTTTAGACTGCGAGGTACTCACCGATGTGATTCGCCACAGTGCGGAGCGCACCGTGCGCGATCTGGGTTTCCATGAACGCCTTCGCAAGCGACCCGTTCGTCTTGGCGTTGTCCATCTTGGACTCTGCCTTCGTGATGGCTTCCTGCGCGGTGCGCGAGATTTCGCCGTTCGCATCGCGGCTGAACCGATCAGCGTCCACGATGATGGCAGAGTCCCAACCCCACACATCGCCACGAATGAAGCCATCGCGCTTCCACTCGTTCGTCTTGCAGACCATGCCGTAGTGCGAGGGATCAATGGCGCGGCGGCTGTGGGCGACCAGACCGATCCAATGCACCTTGGAGCCAGTGCGGCGACGAACCATGTCCACCGCGATCATGCACTGCGGGTTACGCGCAGTGTCGGGGATGCCGTCCGTGCCGAACTGGAAGTAGCCAGCGACCTTGCGGTAGCCGTACTTATCCTTCGCGTACTTGCGGACGCGGGTGAGATCATACGCCGCGCCAGTGCGCTCGTCCGTGATCACGACAGCGGTCTTGTCCATCCCGATGTAGTCGCGGGTGTTGTCGTACTTGTGCCAGTTGAACTGGATCTCATCGGTCGGCTCACCGTCCGTCAGAACGACAGTGTGCGCGATCTGCACACGGCTACGCTTGATGAAAGCCTCAACAAGATCCGCAGCGGCAACGAGCGCGGCAGTGGTCGGCGTACCGTTCAGACCGTAGCGGTAGTCGCACGAACCCATCTGCCGCCAGTTCCACAGGCAGGTCTTCGCCGCCTCGTAGTCCGCACCGTTCATGCGCGAGGACAGCAGATTCATCATCGTGACATTCGCGGTAGTCACAAGCGCGTTCCTGCGGCGTTCCGAGTCCTGATCGTAGGCAGCCTCCCGCTCCTTCTTTCCTTCGGCAGAGTAGCCGTCCTTCGTCTTGAAGTAGCCCATGTCCGAGAAAGCGTAAACTTCAAACGGAACGCCACACTTGCGGCAGAAGTCCGCAAGGATGAACAACTGACCCATCGTGGACTGCATGATGTTGCCCATAGAGGACGACCAGTCAAGCAGGATCACGACACCGTGGTTCTTGCCGTCAGCCACGCGGGTGGTGCGGCGGAAGATGTCCTCGTTCCACTTGTACTGGTTCATGCGGAGCGTATCAAGCGAACCCGTCTTCGCCACGGTGGTGCGGCGCCAGTTGTCAGCAGCCTTGCGGCGGTTGAACGCGGTCGCCATCGTGGTCGCGGCGGTGGTGTAGTCCGAGATGCGGACAGGCTGTGCCATGTAGCGGCTCATCGCACACGAACGCATATCCGCGAGGAACTGCGTGTAGTCAAGCGTCTTGCAGGACTGCGACAGTTCCTTCGTGGTGATGCGGACGATCTCCTGCACCTCACCCATATCGCTCTTCGCAAACTGCTCAAGAGCCTTCTCAAGGTTCTGGTTCGTGGTGGGAGCGATGCCCTGCGCCATCTCGTTGGACGGCTTCTTCTTGCCCACGGTGCCGTTCGCCTCCGACTTGCCCTGCGGCTCCTCATCGGACTGCTCCGTGCCTTCGGACTGGTCAGGCTTGCCCTTGCCGTCTTCGCGCTTCTCGCCCTCCGCGTCACCCGCGTTGGAACCGCCCTCGTCCTGCGAATCGTCCTGCGCGTCCTCGCCGTCAGAGCCAGCGTCCATCTCGCCCTCGCCGTCCTCGCCGTCTTCAGGGGTTTCCACAGACTGCGGATCCTGCGACTGCTGCTGCTTGCGCTGCTGCTCCTGCGCGTAGGTGATCATGTCCTGCGCGAGGGCGACAACCTCCTCCCAAGAGGCGACAGTCTCGCCACGGGAGACAAGAGCGGCTTCCTCTGCGCTGAAGCGGATCACCGTACCCGCGTGGACACCGCACTTGAAGTGCAGGTTGAAGCGGTCGGCAAAGATGAGCGCGTTCGTGTTTGAAATATCGCCAAAGAACTCGCGCTCCATCAGCGTCTTGTACGCATTGATGAAGTCAGCCTTCAGACCACGGAACTTCGTCTGGATCATGCGCTCAATGCGCGCGTCCTCAACGATGTTCAGGTACTGCTTCGCAGTGTCGCGTTCGCAACCCGTAGCCGCGCTGATCGTGTCAATGGCGGTGCGCCAACCGTCAGCGGGAGTGAACAGGGCGTGAGCCACTTCGTGACCCACAAGCATATCGTAGAGCGAACCGCTGGCGTTGCTCCACATCGGGAGGTGCAGCGAACGGGTCTTCAGGTCAAAGAACGCGGTCGGGATGTTCTGGTGAACAACCGAAATGTTTTCAGTCGCAAGCAGACGCGCAAGCATCGACTTCGCGGCAGTGGGAGCGGACGGGGTAGTGGCAGAGAGAATCGGAACCATGCCCCAATTGTACTGGAAAATGGGCATTTCTGCAAGCATCACCCGCCAAAAATCGTAACCCTTTGTGAAATAAGGACTTACGGGGACAGCGAGGTCCGATAACCTCTACACACGCCAATTTTCCAATCGGCACGCGCCTGCACGAGCCGCACGCGCTGGTGTCGAGAGCCGCGCAGTGAACCCATTACGGGCAATCCCTTAACTCCTCAACACGCACCCGCGCCCGCACCCGCCCAGCAGGACAAATTTTTGAATGCGATTAGAATGACGCGGCACCCTATTCTTCACGGATTTCTAGTGTAGACTAGACTATCTAATAGTACCTAACCCGAGGAGTTCCAATGGCTTACATGAAGAATCCCCGCGTCCAACACTTTCTCAAGACCGTGCGCTCACAGTGCAAAAAGTGCAATGTGCGCTTCACCCTGTCCAGTGGGTATCAGGTGAACGCTGGCGGCGAACGCTGTCAGGGATATTTCATTGAACCGTGGCACTCGCAGGGGCATCAGGGCGAACTGCGCGTGGCTATTGGTGGTCGCCGCACCTCTGACTGGCTGTACACCCTTGCCCATGAGTACGCCCACTTTCAGCAGTGGATGCGTGACGACCCCATCTACAGAGAGCGGGACTACCTGACCCTAGAGCAGAAGACTGAAGCCGAGGCTCTGGAACTGTGTAGGACTTTTAAATTGCCTATTCCACGCCGTGTACTGTTGCGCGAACACCGCAAGTACATGAGGAAACTCGCACGGGAGTGCTGATACATAGGTGTAGGAGACTACACTATGCCCACCTATGAGTACCAGTGCAAGCGGTGCCGACACGCTTTTGAAGACATTAAAAAGATAGACGACCGTGACCTACCGTGCAGCGCACCCTGCCCACAGTGTGGGAAGCGTGGTGTGGAGCGCGGTATCAGTGTGCCAGTGACTGGCGCGGATGCCACGGTGGGACCAGGCGCAGACTTTAAAGAACTCACGCGCAAGATGGGTGCGAGTCTGCCGAAGAAATACCGCGACAATCTGGATCGCGCTGCCTCTCTGCGTGGTCGCAAGTACGGCGCACAGTAAACGCATTACCACGCACAACCCTATTTTTTCCACGGTTCCGAAAGGTGGGGCATAGTGTCGCAAAGTGGGGTTACATTCTCAAATATTCCACCCAATCCGCATTCTGGCGCAACCAGTGCGGGTTGGGGTCTAGGTGATGCGATTTCTACACTCACACACGCTCTCCGCATCCCTGAGTGTGCCTCATGTGGTAAACGGCGTGAATTCTTCAATCGTTTGCTACGCATCTCCTCTGCTCGCACCCCTCTTGAAGGCTACATAATTTCACAGGAGAACACCAAGCAATGAAACTATTTCTTGACCCATTTCCATTCCGTAATCCCGAAAACCGCAGCAGCATTGGCGATGTGATTGCCGAGATCACAAGCCGTGGCGAGCAGCCCAAGCGCAAGGGCTACGCCAAAGTGGAAAAGACTCCTGCTCCCATTCCGCCAACCAAGTCTACCCTGCCCAGCGGCAAGCGGTACGACAAGGTGGAGAAGGTCACCGAATCCCACTCCCGCGCACAGTTGGAAAGGCTGTCCACCACCGAACTGCGGGAATTGAAAAAGAAGTACGAGCGGCTGGTGCTGCGGGGCGACCGTAAAGCCTCCGAGGAACTGGCTACCGTTCGTGGTCTGCTGCGGTCGAAGGGTGCAGGACACGCACTGGACGAGGGCGTACTGAGCGAAGGCGGCGTAAAGGCTGCACTGCACGATTTCATGGAAGGACTTCCCGCGAAGGCGGTGAGCGCCCTGCGCCCCGTCATGGATGACCCGTCCATTCGTGGCGGAACCCTCCGTGCCAAGGTAGGGGCAATCCTGAAGCGCAACGGTGTGCCTGGCATGGTGCTTGGTGGCTCGTCTGCACAGATCGTGATCGACAACTGGGACACCTTCCACGGCACCGTGAGCGAGGCGGTTGAAGGCGACCTGCACGGAGGAGGAGCCACCTCCCCGCCACCCCGTAAGAGCAAGACCATCCGCACTCCCCGCGTCATGCCTGTGGCGGAAGCCCGCAAGGGGATTCGCAAGACCCGTTACGGACAGGCATTGCAGCGACTGGGTGACGCTGCGAACCGCATCAAGGCGAACCCTCCGAAGCCTCCCGTGAACCCGTTCAAGACTCCCGTGAAGGAGGAGATGACTCCTTGTGAGCGGAGCGCAATGGCGCGGCTGAAAGCCGCCAATGCCGAAGACCTGAAGGACAAGCCTGGTGCGGCAGGAGAGAAAGCCCACAAGCGGCTACACAGGACGATAGGAAAAATCCTGAAGGGCAAGTAAGCCGAACCCCCGCAAGGGGGTTTTTCTTCAGGCTAAATAAGGGCATGAAGACATTCCGCCAGTACATCACCGAGCGTCTTGCCATTGAGGACAACCCCAATGCGTACACACCCGCCGCATGGACACAGCCACGCTCCGCAAAGGATCGTGCGTTCGAGCGGCGGCAGGCGCAGCGGTACGGTGCGGTGATGGCACGGACAGCGGCGGCGGCACTGGCAAAGGCAGGGCGCAAGAGCAGCCGCAAGCCGTTCCCGTGGATGGGCGACAGCAGCAAGCCAGGTTGGTGGCATCCGCAGCGTGGATGGTTCGCCTTCTCCCACTCCGAAGACCTGCAACCGCAGTTCCATGTCACACAGATCGTGAAAGACCCGAAGCGGTTCAGCATCTCCACCGCTGAACTGGACAAGGCACTGGCTGCCGAAGCACAGTACCTGAACTCGCGGAACCTGAAGTTCTACGATAAGGAAGGCACTCCGTATCCGTATGACGCGGACTTTGCCCGCGCCGCCATCCTGAACGGCAGCATTGACCTTGCCTACGAGGTGCAGCGTGTGGCGTACACCAAGGGCTGGCTGAAGGTGTACAGCGGCGGCAGATTCGGCGGCTCTCCCACCCTTGAGGGCATGAACACCGCATCCATCCGCGCAGCACTCCGCGAGATCAGCCGCACTCCTGCATCACTGAACAGCGCGGACGGCAAGGTGGAGACTATCCGCGTGGGCGGTACGCGAGCCACCGAGGTCTACAAGTGGGTGAGTCCACGGGAATGGCAGACCGCGTGAGATCGTTCCGCGACCATCTCCGCGAAGGGGTCATCTCCAAGACACGCGCCGTGAAGGGCGCACGGAAGCCGCGTGGGTACAAGAAGACCGCGAAGGCTACGCTTGAACGGCTGCGTGGCGAGACAACCTATGACGGCAAGAACTATGCCGCCTACGACTCCACGGGTCACGACAACCCCAACGAGTTCTGGTTGAAGAAGTGGGGATTGCCGCCCACGACCGATGTGCAGACGCTGCGCGGCTACCTTCCGCTCCTGTGGTGGTGGGACGGCGGCAAGATCGTGGTGTACGAGATTCCGAAGGACACCGATGCGCTTGGCGTGGTACACGGCGAACTGCCTGAATACATTGCTGCCGCGAAGCGTACACGCAATCCAAGCGGCATGACGGACTATCAGGGTCGCGTTGACCGCTTCCGCAAGACCGTATCGCTCATCTCTGCGGCTACGGGCGAGAACCTGCTGCGTGATCGTGCGCTTCAGCGCGGCAAGAATCGCGTGGCAAACAATCTGGCGCGTATGTTCCCTGGCTACACGATCATTGACATGGATGTAGAGGGAGAACTGCGCGAAGGCGTGGAACACGGCGACCGCCCGAAGCCGAAGCCCGAGTATTTCAAGCGTTCATTCAGCATCAGCGGCAAGATCGTGCAGTTGTATCCCGTGTACGATGTGCCAGTGAAGACGAAGAGTTATCGCAGAATACGCGCTTCCATCGGTGGTCGTGATGGATACCGACCAGGAGACACTTCTCCTGGTCAGAAAGCGTATGATGCCAAGATGAGCGTGTGGCGATGGCGCGTTCGCATTCAGACGGACGAGGGCTGGATGCTCATGGGCTACATCGGCAGCACGAAGACAAAGGAATCACTGCCGCCCATTCGCTTGGGCGACACGGTTGAAGTCACGGATCTGATACTGTCTGTTCGCACAGGCGGAAACGAAGTGACATACGCTGATCCGTTCATCAAGGGCGGCTACAGCACAACTTCAGACAAAGAGGTGGACTACCGCTCCGCGAAGTTCTCGCGTCAACTCCACGGAAAGGTGAAGCGTAAAGCCGTATGATAGACTTCCGCTCCTACCTCACCGAACTGTTTGACACAAAGTTTTCCCTGCAACGCATGGGCTACAACCAATTCATTTTTCATGTGCAGGAAAAAGACGGTCGCTTGACTCCTGTTCCTGATCGTGGAAGCAAACTCACGCAGTGGGTGGAAACGGAATTGGGAGTCACGCCAGAGAGTCACTTTGACAGTCTGCATAAGTTCTACACAAAAAAAGCAAGAGTGTATGTGTATTCGGTGGAGTTTACTCCACTTGTGCAGATCCGAAACGAATACCCTGAATTTTTGCTGTTCTACGGTTTGGAGCCTGACGGCATCTACGAGTTGTCGTTTTCTCGCCACGCAACATCGCTTGAGCGTATGCCGCCCCGTCCGTATCCAGTTGGCTCAAAACCCAAGGACATCAGCAAGTTCTATTGGAAATTTGATAGCGGCGGCACGGACGAAGACCTGAATTGGTTGAGTACAGGTGGTGCGGCTTCCGTGCTTGGCGCGGTGGTGGACGCTTCGCGTGAATTCGTCAAGAACAACGATCCTGTTCGCGGAATCATCATTGGAACCAAGACCAGTGCCAATCCTGCGCGTGGTCGCATCTACAAAGCACTTGCGCGTAAAGCAGCAGGAGCAGTGGGCGGCACGGTGCATGAGTTGGACATTGCGCGTGGGGGCATGGCAGCACCCACCATTATTTGGTTGGACAAACAGCACAAGTTTGGTGAGTTGTATCAGGGAGGTAAAGCGTGAACACATTTCGTTCCTATCTCACCGAAGTATTTGACCGTCCGTTCCCTGTGAGCGAGTACAAGCGACTCGGCAGCGGCATTGCCACATTGGAAATCACATACCATGCTCAAGTGGATGGACAGGACTTGATGATTGACATCACGAAGATCGGTCGCGGATGGGAAATCAACTTCACGCTTGACGGCTCACATGAACTCACCCATGCAGGAAAGCCGTATCGGATACTCGCAACGGTGATTGCAGCGGTCAAGATGTTCCTAAAATGGCATATGGAAGCGTGGGACGAGTTGCCGAAGCAGTTGGACATGGTGTCCAAGACGAGCGAAGGCAAGCGCGATGCAGTCTACAGTGCCATGATGCGGCGATTCGGCAAGGAATACGGATACAAGATCGCTGGGACGGAAGTCAGCAATCGTTTTGCCGCACCCGAGAATCAGCGAACTGTGACCACCGCACGATTGGCAGAAGACCGCGACTACAAGGCGGAATATCGCAAGATGTACGGTGGCGACAATCCCACGCCCAAGCAGCGCAAAGCCATGAAGAAGAAAACCGCTCGGAAGCGTGTGCTGCGGCGCATGGGACGCGAGGGCAAGAGCAACGATGGCAAAGAAATTGACCACAAGAACGGAAACGCATTGGATTCGCGTCCGTCCAACCTGCGATTGGTGGCTCGGCACACCAACAGGTCAAAGGACAACAACAAGTGGCGGAAATGAAAAAATAGTCTCGCTGCGGGAACACGCCAGCGTTACTAAATAATGCTGACAAGCCAAAATCACTCAAAGGAGAACTCTTATGGCATTCACAGCAGGATCGGTCGAACAGGCAAAGGCACTCAAACTTGCCTCTCAACTCTCGGCACTCTATCAGACATACGGCGCAGGCTTCAGCGGAGCAACTGCTGCTCTTGTCGCAGAGGACTACGCGCAGAAACTCGGCTTCGGCATCACTGGTCTGACCACTGGCGCAGGATTCCCTCCGTTCGGCACAATTTTGCCCTCTCTCAATCGCGGTGTTGCTGCTGCTCTACAGAACCCCCGTGGCGAGACAATGGCGAACGGAATCACGCTTGGTGCGGTGGAAGGTGCCACCGTTGGAATCTATATGCACAAGTTTGTCCGCACTGGTGAAGACTTTACTGCAATCATGTTTAGCGGACTTACCCTGTCTGCGGCTACAACCGTGGCAGGAAGTACTTTCCAAATCAATGGAGCATTCACCGCACACACGAATGATCTTGTTGATATTGGAGGAACCCTGTACCGAATCACTAGTGGTATTACAAGTGCAGCAGCAGGCATCAAGTCTGAAGTCACTGTTGCAGGAACGATTGGACAGGTTTTCCCTGTCGCAACTGCACTGAGTCTGGAAAGCATCGGTGTGACTCGCGGTACATCAGGAATCGCAGGCAGCACATTTGAATCGTTCCGATCTGGCACAGAGATCAACGGTGGATTCACCGCCTGCGTGTTCTTTGGTGGTGCGGCTGGCTCAACAGGAACTATTTCCTGATAGCACAAAATGTCTGATGAGTTTGATTTTGGCTTCACGGCGGTAGACGAGGAGGAGTTGGGCTTGGCGGCAACGCCCCCAACTCCTCCCGCTCCGTCCGTTTCACCTGATGCAATGGCAGCAATCGCAGCACAGATTGCTGATTTGAGAAATGCCGTGTCTGCAATGAAGCCAGCAACTTCCGCGCAAGTTGTGAATGAAGTAGAGGAACGCGCCAACGCAACGCGAGAAGAGTGCAAGGAAAAACTGCAAGCAGTGGAACGCCTCATCCTGCCTCTCCTAACTAATCTTATGAAGAACCCCGAGAAGTCCTACATCAAGTGGGAAGGACGCGCGGAGAAGATTGCCGCACAGATAGACAAGATCACCGCCATCACCCGCAGTTACGGAGTCTGACATGGAAAACACGGAAGACCTTGAGCCATACAAGAGCCTACGCACCACGATCTTTGAAGTGGTAGCCGCCGCCAAGCCGATGAAGCCTGCGGCGAAGAAGCCCACTGCCGCTGCACAGCCGCCCCACAAGGAAGGCGAGACATGGCAGACCGCAAGCGGCAACTGGGGCGCAAAGAACAAGACAGGACAGACAGAATACTTTGATTCGGAAGACAACGCGAAAGCGTGGGTTGCGGGTAAATCCGCTCCCGCTGGTCGCGTTGCACAGCCAGGCGACACATCTCGCAAGGTGGATTTGGATCAGGACGGCTATGAAAAGAAACCAGAAGTGAAGGGAGCAGCACAGCCGAATGCAAAACCCGCAGCAGCCGCAAGAACCCGACCCGCTCCTCAACCCGCAGGAGGAGCCACCCCCAAAGCGCAAGCGACAGCCGCTGATACGCAGCGTCAAGCACAACCGCAAGGTAGTCAAAAAGGTGCAGAACAAAAGCCTGTACAAGCGCAACAGCAGCCAGCGGAAGACCCAGAGGTAAAGTCTGTAGCAGGAGAAGATCCGCAGTCTCCTTTTGATTCTCAAGGGCAGGGTGATACAGGCAAGGACAACGCTGGTTTCAAGAAGACAGGCAAGAAGGCAAAGTTCAAGACTGAAGAAGACAAAGCCAAGAGCATAAGAAAATCTAAAATGATTGCGTCCGCGATCAAGAGCGGAAAGATGACTGGTCCAAAGGATGATTCCGAATCGCTCACTGGTAATGCAGAGGCAGAACGAGCCTATGTTGCAGAACTGAACCACGCTGCTCTGCAATCAGGAATGGGTGGAGATGTCATTGACCACGAACCGTGTTCCAAGATGTTTGCTGCACTGGGCTTCTGTTACGACAATGAAGGCAAGCAAACAGACAAGGGCATCAAGCGTCCAGAGATGCCGCAGTTGTCGGGAATCGTTGACACAGAAAGAACCGATTCTGTTGCATACAAAGAAGCATTGAAGCAAGCCAAGCGTCTTCGTGCTGCAAAGGACAAGTTCAAGACGGATGACCCCACGAAAGAACAGAAGAAAGATGTGACCGATGAAGAGGTGGAGGCTGCAAACCCCTCTCCTGAAGAAATTGGTTCGGTTGAAGTAAACTTTGAAGAGAAATTTATAGAAGCACTGAAGAACGCTGGTTATGAAGTGGATGATGTGGAAGTTAATCCTTCTACTCTCCGACCCATTCAAACAGAGATGCAGGGATCAAAGATTGCAGGAATGTACAGCACGATTGCTGCTGCTGAAGTTGATCCAAAGACATACGGGTCAGAAGCAGCCCGTCTCAAGGCTCCCATCTTTACATCAGGTGGCTATGTGATTGACGGTCACCACCGTTGGGCTGCTATGATTGGCGCAGACATGGCAAACGGCAGAGGCGCAGACATGAGAATGAAGACACGCAACATCAAGAAGGGCGGCAAGGATGTTGACATTGACGAGATGGTTGCGTTTTCCAACGCATTCCAACACGCAATGGGAATCACGAATCAAGACCGCAACAGCAAGCCCACTCGCAAGAACTTCTCCGATGCGGAATTGAAGACATCGGAACAGATTGCCAATGGACTTGGCATCAAAGAAAACAAGCCACAGACAAAGCCACAACAACAGAAGGAATGGACCATGAGCAAGTTTGGCGCAAAGCGTATGCAGAATCTTGTTGAGTCCCTGAACGAAGCCGCCAAAGCCAAGTTCAAGAAGCCACGCATTGCGGGTGATGAGCCTGACACATTCGGCTACGGTGCGCGTGTGCAGCGTGGTGGCTCGGTTGGCGGCAAGATGGGCGTGAAGCCTATTTCCCTTGCAGCACAAGTAAACCGCGATGCCCGTGCTGCGGCTGCTGTTGCGAACAGCGAGAAGACAGCCGCCGACCTGATGCGAACCGTTGAGTCCAAGCCAGAGGGAACCACATTCGAGATTTACGGTTCGCGTGACGGCAAGGAGACATCCGTGAAGGTGAAGAAGGTTCGCTACATGGGCGACACGGTGTACATGGTTGGCAACAATCGCGTAGAGTTGCGCGTGTCTGGCGTTGGCTTGAAGGTTGTGAACCCAAAGACGAACCGCACACTGCTTGATCGTGGTGCAGACCTCATCTGGGAGAGCGCGGACTTCTGTGATGTGGGACGCATCACCATCACCGAGATTCGCAAACTCACGAAGGATGAACTCGCAAAGATCCGTCCAGGAATGAAGAAGACTGCTCCAAAGAAGTGAGGTGAACTGTGGCAGAGGCTAAACTAGATCCGCGAGCATTCAACATGGCGGGTGACGCGCTGACATACAAGGAGTATCAAAAACTCCTTGATGCTGGCATAGGAAATCTCCCGAAGGATCTCAGTCTATACCTTGACATGGTTGCGTCTTATATCAGAGGAGAAAAGGTATCATCCGAAAACCTAAAGAAGGCTTTGAGCAAGCCCTCTGTTAATTTGATGAAGAGAAAGATACTCACCGATTTTGGTGAAACACTCGGACCGCTTGGAGTAGTCAATTTCAAACTGTTTGACGGCAAGCCAGAGAAAACGCTCATCAAGTATCCTACTCGTCAAAATGAGGGAATGTATGACTATATGATGTCATTCAATGACGGGAAGTCATGGAGAAAACTTTCTGCAAAGGCTAAAACAGGAAAGTCAAACACGGTAAAGCCTGGTGACATATTGAAACTATTGGAAGGCGCAGACATTCCAACTGAACTGAAAAATGCTTATGAGTTTGTGAAAATCATTTCGGAAAACACCACCAACGAAGGTTCTCAGATTGCGATGAAGTTTCTGCAATCAAAGTCCATTCGTGATGTTCCAAAGAAAACCTTCACGAAGAAAGTCATGTGTGAAACTATCTTTGAAGACATAACTAAAGACACAACCAATCCGTTTGGAAATCAGATGAATGACTTGTTCTGGCTTGCAATTGAAAACGGAGAATTGAATTTCATCAAGTTTGGGCTAGATGGCGGAACACCTGTATACGACAGAGTGAATGATGGAATTGATGTGATATTTGAAGACGGCAAAAAAATGAAACGGCAGGCGAACCGCGAAGACATCAAGCCACGGGTATATTTCCGTGGAAAAGGGCGTGAGGCTGGAGAAAAGCGAGCAGAGAAACCAGGATTCCAAACATGAAACCATTCAAAGACCTACGCGATCATGCATTCTGCTCTCTTCAACGAATCATCTTTGAGGAGTTTGATGCCGAACTCACCGAAGAGAAGATCGTGCTTGATATGCCGAACTTCTCCTATGAGGATGTTGTGGACTATTTGGAACAGGAAGGCATTGAGTGGGAGGAGCAGGACGGCGTGATCTATATTCTTGATCCCGTAGAGGAAGCAGAGATCACGGTTGAGGTGGAGGAGGAAGAAGAGGAACTGGACGAAGAGTTTGAAGTAGAGAGTCAGATGTTGAATGAGGTCGCTGCCAAGCGTAAGATAGTGGTACGCAAAGGCAAGAAGCGCATCATCTTCAAGTGCGCTCCTGGCTTCAAGAAGAAAGGCGCAAGAACCTGCGTTCGCCGTCCCGTGTCACAACTACGCAAGATGAAACTCACGGCAAAGCGAACAGCACGAAAGTCTCGCGGCAAACGAGCGCAGGCAAAGCGAAAGCGAAAACTGTCCCTCCGAAAGCGGCTCACATTCGGGCTGCGACCACGAAAGAAGAAGTGATCCATGAAGATTCATAATGAAAAAAGTGACAACGGCGGAACAGCATGGGTGACTTGCGCCGAAGGCAGCGCACGGGTCTTCTACACACACTCCAATCCACGGCAACCGCTGTCCATGAGATGCGCGGTGGTGAAGGCATCTGCACCGAACCTCGCCGTGGCACTGATTGAAGGATTGACCCAACTACACTCTCCCACCGTGCTTGTGGTTGAGAGCGAAGCCACCGAGATACGATACACACCGAAGATTGCGTCATCGTTTCGCTGTTGGACTCACGGAAACCAATCAGTGTTTGCTGAAGCGTTCTCCTCGCGTGATGTGTTCAATCGCGTGTGCAGCCTTTCGTGCGCCATGCAGAACACGGATTTCGTGCGCGTGAAGGGTGATGAGGTGCAGTTGTACGGCTATCATGCCGTGCTTGGCAAGATACGCGAAAGCACCATGCCGTTTGAGTTCCTGTCCATCAAGGAGGAGTGCGACTACTCCATCAAGGGCGCATCCGCGAACTGCGTTGAGCGCATCGTGGAAGCAGCAGAGGGCGCACTGCCGCACCTGAGCGGCGGATGGGCTGACCGCTTCTCTGCGGCTCTGTGCGCCATACGAGAACAGCAGGGCAGCGAACGGGGATTCGGTACGCGGTATTCGTATATTCAGGAAGTGGTGACTGCGGTGCTGTTGCCAGCAGTGGTTCGTTTCGGCAGCACACACCCGTTCACCCGCGCAGTATTTTCAGAATTCTCGCAAAGTGCGTCTGCATATGTGGGTGCTTGCGAGGCTTTCTTGAGTGAACACCGTGAAATAGACGGAATGATTTCATAAATAAGCACAGACACCCTACATACTACTAGGAGAATACGATGAGCAACATGAGACAATATCTTGCGTGGCTGCAACAGAATCAGCAGAACAATCCCGAGTGGAAGGCTGCTAACGCTTGGCAGAACCGCAATCAGACGAAGGTAGACGAGAAAGCCAAGCCGTCCGCGAACCAGTTGCCTGAAGGCACCGAGATCGTGGAAGAGCAGCCCAAAGAGTAAAAATGAAAACATTTGATCATGCGTTCGTTGAACTGAACGAACAAATTGAAAGCGTTGAAACCCCAAACGGCAGGAGATACAGGACTCCTGACGGTGTTTTTCCGTCTGTGACCACAGTCACGGGATGGAAGAAGCGGGCATTCTTTGCCAAGTGGCGGCGCGACAATCCCGAAGAATCCAAGCGAGTACTCTCCCGTGGCACGAAACTACACGCGATCATTGAAACCTATCTCCGAAACAGTCTTACGACAACTGCGCTCGCTGAGGCAACGGGAACGAGCGAGGCGGACTTGTTTGTATCCATGCAGGAAGACATCAATCGCATCGGCAAGATATTCGCCATTGAAGTTCCGCTCTGGTCTAAAAAAGTGGGACTCGCTGGTCGGACGGACTGCATTGGTGAGTTTGACGGAGTTCCGTCTGTTATTGACTTCAAGTCGTCCAACTATCCGAAGTCTGAGGATGCGATACAGGACTACTTCATGCAAGCCACCGCTTATGCGCTCATGTGGCAGGATCTCACGGGACAGCAGTTGCGAAATATTGCCATTCTGATCGGGGTGGAGGATGGCGGCTGTCAGGTGTTCACCGCCGATCCCCGCGACTATGTGGAAGATTTGGTGGACGCGATCCGCACCTACCGCGAGGAACAGCCCCTCCAAGTTTCCTAAATATGGAAGCGGAGGACACCTGTGATACGATTCACCGAACACCTGACAGAAGCATTCAAGGCAAAGAGTGGCAAGAATGTCCACTTGGAACATCTTGAAGACGAAATCCTGAATGACGGATACGCAGGATTCAATCGTGCGGTTGCTGCTGTTCGCGGTGTCATGGAAGTGTTTGGCGCAAACGAGCCGACCGCATACGATATCACGGTGAAATGGGACGGCGCACCCGCGATCATCTGCGGAATAGATCCGAGCAGCGGTCGTTTTTTCGTTGGCACGAAGAGCGTGTTCAATGTGACACCCAAACTGAACTTTACGAATGCGGACATTGACGCGAATCACCCCGCAGACGGACTCAATGCAAAACTGAAACTGGCTCTGAAGTATTTCTCCAAACTCGGGATCCGTGGAGTGCTGCAAGGTGATCTTCTTTTTGACAGCGATACCGTGCAGCGCGAAACCATTGACGGCAAGCGGCACCTTACCTTCCGCGCAAACACCATTACCTACGCTGTTGATCCAAAGAGCGAACTCGGCAAGCGCATCTCTGCCGCAAAGATCGGCATCGTGTTCCATACTGCATACGAAGGCAACTCTTTGCAGACAATGGTTGCCCGTTTCAATCCCGATATTTCGTATCTGAAGAAGACCCGCGATGTGTGGTACGACAACGCTACCCTGCGCGTGGCAGACGGCAGCGGACTGTTCAGTGTTGCTGATCGTGAAGGCATGGAGCGCAGCATTGACTCGCTCACCGCCACCGCCGCTGACCTGAAGACCACGATGAACGGGATTGCGCGGAACGAAGGCGTGAAACAGGCGATCAAGACCTACATCAACGGTCTTGTGCGCGGCAACATGGGCAGCGGTCACGCCGATGTGAATCAGTTGTTGGCAATGATGGCACAGAAGGCACAGGGCGCACGGAAGAAGCCAAGCACGAAACCCACTCCGAGCATGGAGTGGATCAAGCGCAACCGCAATCAGATTAATCGGGTTTTCGCCCTACATAATGCGTTGGCGCAGATGAAACTCGCCATCGTTCACAAACTCGCTTCACTCAAGGGTGGAGTGGGAACATTCGTGAAGGACGGAAAGGGCTATCGGGTCACCACACCAGAGGGTTTCGTTGCCATTGACCGCATGAGCAACAAAGCCGTGAAGTTGGTTGACCGCCTTGACTTCTCCCGCAGTAACTTCACTGTGGAGAAGACTTGGAAAAAGGACTAACGAGCAGTTGGTGTTTCTGGTACATAGCGGGAGGTGATCCAAGTGGCAAAAAAAGTTGGTGAGAAATCTAAAACTTCGCGTCCAGGCAAAACCATCGTGGTTGCTTTCGGACGCTTTCAGCCACCGACCAGCGGACACCAACTGCTCGTTGACAAAGTGGTGGAGACTGCGAAGAAGCACGGCGCAGAACACGCCATGTTCAGCAGTCGCACCAACGACCCAAAGAAGAATCCTCTAACCCCGAAGCAGAAGTTCGGATATCTGAAGAAGTTTTTTCCTGAAGGCAACTTCATTGACAATGCAAAGATCAAGAATCCCGTGGATATGCTGTTCTGGCTTGCGGACAAGGGATACGATCATGTGCTGTTGGTTGGCGGTCAGGATCGGGAAGGCGCATACGAGGCGTTCAAGGACATGATGAAGCCCACGGCTACGGAGCCGCTGAAACTGAAGTCGCTGAACATTGTGAGCGCAGGCAAGCGCAACGAGGACGCAAAGGGCGTACAGGGCATGAGCGCATCCAAACTCCGCGCAGCCGTGGCAGCAAACGACTTGGCGACATTTAAGAGCGGAATGCCTCGCCGCGCAAACCAACGGGATGTGGTTGCCTTGTTCAAGGATTTGCAGCGTGGAATGGCGACTGCTCCCGCAAAGCGCAAGAAGACGATGAAGGAAGGGATTGACTTCCAAGACCTGTACGCGGCTGCGGCTGTTCGCCTCATGGAGAGCGATAAGTACAAGCGGCGATCTGATACGCCTGGTCAGACGGGTGGGTTCTCCAAGCACAACAAAATATTCCCGACCCCGCCTTGTAAAATAGACGAGGACTTGTCGCGGTGGTTCAAGGAGAAATGGGTGAACATTGGTGGGCGGAAAGACCCCAAGACGGGACAGTATCCGCCCTGTGGTCGTTCTGACACCTCCAAGGGCAAGTATCCGAAGTGCCGTCCGCTCCACAAAGTAAGCAGCGAAACCCCCGAAACGGTGGGTGAGATGACTCCGAAGGAGCGGAAACGCGCCGTGATTCAAAAAAGACGGGTGGAACCTGAAACGGATCGCAGCGGAAAAGGCAATGCTCCCCGCATGACGAGCCATCTGAAGAAATCTAAATAAAGGGACAACAGGAGACTCTTATGGAACCAATGGGCAAAACCCCTGCCATCGCATCTAAACTGAACACCCTGCTCCGCATGGGCTTGGTGTCCAAGAACAATGTTCGCCGCGCCATGACCCTGTTTGCCGATCCCGAGCGGGCAATGAAGAATCCTGCGTACCGTCTGCTCATGCAGGAAATCCTCATGGATGTGGTGGATCGTGTGCTGAACAACAAGACCCTGTACACCGCCATTCGTTCGTCCCTTGCAAAAGAACCCACCACCGTCATCGAGGGCGTGGAGAAGGAGCGCGAGAAGACCCTTCTGCGAAGCGGACTGGTGAAGAAGAAGGATGTACTCGCTGCTCGCCGCGCATTGGAGTCTCCTGCCAAGGCGAAGAGCATGAGTTCTTCCAAAATCTACCGCGACATGATGATCACCATGATGGACTCAATGGTGAAGAAGATCACGGGTTCTCCTGTGCTGTTCAATGCGTTCAAGGCTACGCTCGGCAAGGAAACTGTTGAAGAGTCGTTTGATGTTCCCACGCAGGAAGGCATGGACTTGTTCTGGTTCTGCGAAGACGCGCAAGCACTCATGGAGAAGAACAAGCCCACGAAGCCCGAACTGTGGTCACGCGCCAAAGCCAAGGCTCGCGCCAAGTTTGATGTGTATCCATCTGCCTACGCGAACGGTTGGGCAGTGAAGTGGTACAACGAGCAGGGCGGCGGATGGAAGAGTGTCAGCGAAGGCAAGACTTTTTCTGTTTTCTCCAAAGAGATTGCCGAAGGCTCCACACAAATGAATCAGAACACCATTCAACAGAATGCAGAAATACGCAAGAAGGCAAGAGAACTGCGCTACAAACTAGAGAGCGAGCAGGGACAGAAGAAAGATAAAAAGGAAACCACATGAGCGAACACAAGAGATTCAAGGCATTCCGTAGCGAACTGAACGAGAGCGAATACAAGGAAACCCTCACGGGCTATCCCAATCGCGGCATTGACACCGATGTCGGTGCAGTAAAGCAGGACGCGGACACCCTTCAGAAGATCAACGGTGTTCTCGCTGCTCTTGGTCGCTACACCTATCAGCACACCGCTGAAGCCATGATCAAGATCCGCACACGCCTCAATCTCTTTATGATTGACTTTCCGTGGACTCCGTGGATGTGGCAGAGCAACCCCACTGGCACCTTCACGCTGAACGCCACCCTGTTCGGTCGCGTGGACGGCGTTGATGGAATGAGCGGAAACATCCGCTTTGACGGCAAGGCTAACCCCAATGCTGGCATGAAGGAGTTTGCGCTTGTGGTCACCGTGGAGCCTGCTGAAGACGGCTTCTATCGCGTGAACGCCAAACTACAGCCGCAGATTGCGGTAATGCCAGAGGGCGTGGAGCATGACGGTGACAGCCTTGACGAGATGGCACAGACTCCTGCTCGTCAGCGAGACATGGAACACGCGATTCAGCGGCATGATGTCAAGGCTCAACGCGGCTACGAAGCCAAGATGAACAAGACGGGCAAGGCTGCGGAGCGTGGACGCAAGCAGGAAGACAAGCACGATACTGCTGTGCGCCGTCTGATTGCGCGTGATACCAAGGAATACGAGTCTGAAAAACTGTACGGTCGCGGTGGCAAGATCGTGAAGGGCAAGCGCAAGCCCGTGAAGGAAGAGACTGAACTTGACGAAGGTGTAGTTGGAAAGGTTGTCAAGAAAGCAAAACGATTTGGTCAAACGGTTTCTGCTAAACTTGGTATTCCTGGTAGAAACAAAGACATATTTTCGCAAATAGATGCAAACCTGACTCCTGCTGAAAAATTGAAAGACAAGTTGTGGATCAGAAAGCAAGCACAAAAGAAGCCAGTGAAGGAAGAAGTCGTTGACGAAGCCCTCATCGGCGGTCAGAAGAAACTGGATGTGAACAAGAACAAGAAACTGGATTCACAGGACTTTGCCATGCTCCGTGCGAAGAAGAAGCCCATGAAGGAATACACCGAGACTATGGGTGGCATTCCGCTCACCGCACCCGATCCCACTGCTGCAAGAGCAGACAAGAGCGGTAAGGGCAAGCGGTTCCACAAGGGCGCAATCAAGTCCGTTGAGGAAGCCGTTGCAAAGGGCAAGAAGGGCAAGAAGCCAAGCCCCCACCAAGGCGCGGCTAATGTGATCGGCAGGCAGAAGTCCATCAAGTCAACCCTGCAAAAGCACGATATGCGTTGGTGATCCCAACGCCCCTATATCATGGACTTCAAAGTGCTGACTCGGGACAACTTCATGCTCTATGCAATGGGAAACTACACGAATCCCGATTGCTTGGGCATGGTTGAGTTCAACGAAGACCTTTCAAAAATCAAGTATGTGAAGCGGTTGCTGAAGAAGTATTCGCGCAACGGCAGGATCCGTCCCATCCTGCTGTTGAATCATTTGGTAATCATGGGAAATGTGTTTGGTCAACACGCCACAGCCCGTATGCTGTTTCACAAATTAGAGCGCGACATCCACTCTCCGCTGAAGACGGTGCTGCTGTACCTGAACTACATAGATGAGCGGATGATTTTTGATGGGGTGTCTGTGGGGGAGATTCCGCTAGACATGAAACTAGCAGAAGAACTCAAGAGGCTCTAATGTCCAATGCAGTCGTAACTCCACTGTTCCCTACTGGCGGTCGTGTCCGTGCGTGGTGCGTGACTTCTTTGGCTATACGAGCCACAGCAGGAAACATCGCATCCAATGTAAGTTCGCAGGATGGTTTTGACACTCTCAATTTCGTGGATGGGTACAACCTGCGTATCGGAGCGGAAACCGCAAGCGCAACAGACAGAATATTCTTCAAGTTTGTGACACCCATGCAGGACTCTGCGTATCGGGTATTCATACAGCCTCGGATGAATCCGATGACCGAGGAGTCAGTAAACAGCAACAGCACCAGTCTTGAAGTGTATCGTCTGTGTTCTGTCCTGAACACCAGTGCCGTCCAAAAGACAAAACAGGGATTTTGGATTCGTATGGGTGTGTCTAGCATCACCACATGGACAAACACGCAGAAAATCATCCGCCCCGACAGCGTTGAAGGCAGGCAGTCAACTACTTCAAACACTTCCCGAAAAACCATTGCACTATCGGTAGTAGTCCTATGAGCAGATCAGCATCACAAATATCGTCCCTTCCGCAGAACTCGCCCACTTGTGATGCATGGGCTGTGGTTTCCTTTGCAAACACTCTTGGTGTAGTCACACCACAGATACTGACGAATCAGAGCAACGGAATAAGCAATCCTCTCCGTGCAACGATTGCGTCAGGAAAGATCGGTTACAAGTTCTCCCTGTCGGACACCGCTCGTTTTCTGTCGGGTGGGTATGTTACCATAGTGACTCCTCAGATTTCAGACACGGCGACATCGCTCAACCTGTGGAATGTGTACAGTGATTTCGTTGGCGGTGTGGTGACCGCAAACGCAACAGCGCAAGACACCGCGTACTTCAACGAGGCAAAGACCACGCTCACGCTGACAAGCCACGAACTGCGTACCGATCTGAGTCTATTCCCAAGAGTCACCGATGAGGCAAAGACGGACTACAAGGCGAACATAGCGGTGTTCTCGTTGGCAACGGATTCAAACAGGAGCAGCGCAAACGGTGGCGTAACAGGAGGAACTTTCTCCGTGGCAGGAGAAGGCGGCTTCGGGCGTATTGGTGACAACAACACCTCTTCTCTTCAAAACATCGGGTTGTTTGACTCACAGAAGCGAGTTGCCGCTGCCTATGGCACCATCGTGATTCCTGCGCGGAAAAACGCCAACACTGTCGTGGCGTACATGGAGGACGGCTACAACTCATATGGTTCCGCAGACGGCTACAAGGCAGGAATCTCCGCAGGAGGACTATGCACGATAGATGTGCAGTTCACCAAGCCCTTGGACAACGCGGACTATTGCGTGATTCTTTCACGCGAACAGACATCAGGACCGTCAACAGTATCAGACACAGAGTTTGCCGTTCCGTACATTCGTGGAGAGAAGACCCGCAACGGATTCCGCGTAGAGGTTGCGCGACTGTCTGTGGTGAACGGCGTGATTGAGCAGGGTGTCACATCCGATTTCTATGGGTCGGGGTTCTCGGAAAAAATCCACTTCATGGTATTCGGTGGAACAGATGAGCGCATTGTTTCTTTCACCAGCACCGAACAGGCGTGGACAACAAATCCCTATCTGAATTTTCTGCCCGATCCTGCTGGTCCTCTTGATTATGCCGTGTGGTGCGGTTCTTGGATTGATCCTGACTATGGTATTACCTCGGGGGGCGGAATTCCGCGAAATGTGTCTGCCTCTGTGTGGGATGTTGAATCAAGAAACTACGCTCCGTACTACACAAGCACTAGCGGTGGAGTCACATATACCATTGTTCCTCGGGATCCCACCGATCCAGACTTTTCCGACACATACACGCAGGCACCAGCGGGTCAGAACGGATTGAATGCGCTTCAGTCTGGACTATACGGCTGTGTTCCTCTCATAATGAACTATCAGTCAGGAGGTTCTGGCGGAATAGAAGGGTCAAACGATCCTGCATTCGGAATGGATACACCGACAAAGCAGATCATATGGAGAACCATAGATCGTTTGAAGACCGTTCCGCAAGGAAGACGGCATTTCTTTCCTGTTTCCATTGCAAAAATGAGCATCTTCCCGAACTATCGAAGCGGTATGTACCACCGACAGGAGCAGTACTTCAAGAATCGTGATGGATTCACATGGTCGGGCGGACTAAACGGAATTACGAGTGCTGGATTCAGACTGCCATCTGGCACAAAAAAGCAGTGGTATGTCTATGACCGATTGAATTCTCCAGAAATATGGGGAATCACTTCATACAATGGTCTGACCATAGCAGCGGGATACGCCTCTGGAGCGACCACCATACGCCTTTGGGCAGGACCGAACGGACTCACCCTTTTCCACAACGACAGGTTGTGGTTTGCTGATGGATCGGTATTGGTTAGTCCGCCTGCATACAACAGCCTTGGTCTTGGTGTCTGGACGGCTGCGGCGGGACAGAGCAGAGATATAATCGTATCTGCCACCTCGTTTACTGGAGTTGTCGGAGCAGGAAACTCTGCTTGCAATGTGGAACAGAGCGTACTCGTTCTCGGAGCGACATTCGCTGCGGGAAGAACCATGATGAGTACTCTGTTTGCCGATTCCCAAGCGCAATTTGGTGCAAGCATTCTTGAGAAGTATCTGGCTGGCGTGCATTCAGGATTTGTTGAAGATCGACTGGTCGGACAACAGACAGTACCGAACACGCGATTCGACTATCTGAATGATGATGCCGAAACCATTTCATATGCGGGACTGTTCTATCTCGGTCAGAATGACGGTATCACATGGGGTGGCGGCGGCAATTACATCTACAGAACATACGCAAACAACAGGCAGTTCAACGGAATAACCGCAGACTTCTTGTATGATGATCTCGGCGTTTCGGCAGGAAACACCGCAAGCGTGAATCCAAAGGATCCTGAACAGGTATGGGCGCAACTTCAGGGTGATTCTCGCGTTACAACATACAAGTTCTCCCCCACTGGTGTCACCACGGATTCTTCACCCACCGTGAACTCGCTTTTCGTGGAACTCTACAACGAGTTGTGCAAGTATCACGGCAAGTATTATCGTGGAATGTTTGAGCCAGGCATCAACGGATTCATCCCTGACGATGCGTACACACCGATGACTGTTGCTGCGGTTACGCTCGGCAGCATTGCAGGTCTTACTGGATGGCTGTACAACGCATGGACAGGTTACGATCCTGCATACGGCGGTCTGAGAAAAAATTACCCGCTTTCTAGCACGGAATATCTCGGAGGCAACACATATCCAGGCGGACAATGGAACCCAAGCGTAGCAGAATTCAACCTGTACGGTCGCCCAACTAGGATCAATGGTGCTGATTCTGGCTCTATCAGTTACCTGAATCTGGCACAGAACTATCCAGCGATGGCGTACACATACATTCTGCGCGAACTGTGCGAGGGACACTACCGAGCAATCATGTGGAAACCCGCAATTGACAGAGGAATCTGCTGCGGAAACTATCTGCAAGTGGGACCATGCAAGCCAAGTGAAGCACTATTCAATCAGGGCGGAAACATGGAACCGACCATTGCTCCGACAATACCTCTGGAGTTTGATTGCGCTCCGAGTTTTTATATTCAGTCTGGCGCGACCACATCTTCATCGAATCCCGCAGCCGCTGCTTGCTATTTCCCGAATCCAGGCAACAACTTCGGAAAGAAGTACCTGTTCAACGGTATTCCCACCACTCGCGGATCACGAAGGCGGATGGGAGAGAATGTGTTCTCCCACGATGACCACACAAGCGGATACGGACACTTGCCAAGAAACGGAGCGATCAGATTCTACCACCGAAGCGGACAACGCTTTGCATCTGCTGCGGACTATCTTGGCGGTATTCGCAACTCGTCTTGGTTTGGAATCACCGCAGGAGATCCTGCCTTCGTCAAGGGAATAACCGTATACGGATCATTCTCTGCGGGCGCAACCGCTGTTCGTGTAAGTTCAGGAAACACATTTATTCCTGGCGACATCGTGCGGTTCGGAAACTACAGCACCACGGTGTTCAACTATGTGACTGGTGGAAACCTTGGGGTCGGCGGTGGCGTGACTCTTCAGTTCAATACCGCAATAGGTTTCACGGGAACCACAGGCGACACCCTGTTGTATGAAACCGCGTACAACAACTCGGCATTCGTTGGCTTCTTGCAGCGGATGCGACAACTCCGCGCCATGCAGAGAACCGATCCTGATCTATGGAAGCACTTCACCCCGTGGAACAACGGACCGACAGACCTGTACGGAGTAAACCGATCTGACAGCCGTTGGTGGTGGGAACTCATGTACCACCTGTACTTGGCTGGCGCAAAGTATTTCCTGTTCTGGTCTGGTGGTGCAGAGGTTGTCGTAGGCGACCGCGTGGATCACGGACTTGTCTATGTTCAGAAAGTACTGAACAACTGCCGCAAGATCAGCGGAAACAGCAAAATAGGCGAACCCGCTGTCATGGATTACGATCCGCTCAATGCCGATGTGATCGTGTCTGGAGGAAGAATTCAGAGTGGACCAAACGGAGGAAGATACCTGTGGAGACTCACTGCTAGACCTGGACCGCTTGATGAAACAGTCACGCTTACACAGAACACTCGCGCCGATCTGCCTGCCACACTCACGATACCTGGCGGAACAGCCGCAGACTATCCTCACGGAACCCGTGGCGTGTGGCTCATCACGAAGTCCTCGGTGAAGCCAGAATACACCATTGCTCCTGCATCTCCCGATGCCCTTGATTCCATTGCACTTGCAAAGGATCAGTACTATCCCATCATATTCTTCTACAATGAGGGAGGTTATGCAAACGATGTTGCGGGTGCTACATGGGCAAACTGGACGGGAACAAGCGTGGCTTGCTTCCAAGGCGATCCTGTCGGAGAACTTCGTGCATATCCGTGGAATGCCAACCCAACTGACCTGAACAACACACCTTGGCACAATCTTGTGTATGAACAGGTGATTGATGCGTACAAGTGGGGAGCAAGAAGTTTCCATCTCTATTTGCCGTATGGTGGCTACGCACGGGATGTGTATGCGTCCACTTATGGAGCATCGGCAGGAGGAAACTTCCTGCTGTATCAGCAGTTCAAGGACGGGTACACGCTGCCGTCTGCCGCAGGATTGACGCACCAACAGCCAGCGCGATGGAAGGGATTCCCGCAGGCTATAAATGCCCTGCTCACGGGAACAATGGTTCCTCCCAACACGCAGAGGACTCCTATCACCGAGCCGTGCAATGTGTATCTGTACCTTCCTGGCTTGATGGGATGGTCAAACTATCGCCGTCACTCTTGTGCAATATGGAGCAGCCTGCCTGGAACCACTGCGGAAAAGGACGCTGCTTTCTACGCGAAACTTGATTCTATGGTTGATGTGATCAAGAGCATGAAGCCGTCTAGTCCCACAGGAAAGGGAAAACTGTCGGTGAACCTTGATGTGGCTC
>Ga0209770_10000199_pt1 | contig 36148 bp, 35 predicted proteins | sample LauGreSu1BDMLBDD_2_FD_187572 | JGI IMG/M metagenome (GOLD analysis project Ga0209770, IMG submission 187572) | Freshwater lake microbial communities from Lake Michigan, USA - Su13.BD.MLB.DD (SPAdes) (version 2) | ecosystem: Environmental > Aquatic > Freshwater > Lake | place: Lake Michigan, USA...
CCCGCCCTCGCGCAGCCGGGCGTCGACCGCGTTCCAGAACCGCTCGGCCCGCGGGCTCCGCGAAAGCCCGCGGCAGATCGCGATCGCGTCGAGCAGGTGGATGCCGCTCGCAAGCAGCGTCGCGAGCGTGCGGCACGAGATGGCGACGAACGAGACCCGCGCGATCCTGCCGAGCACCGGCGCACTGAAGCGGATGCGGTCGATCGTCGACCGCCACGCGTCCGAGCGCGAAAGAACGAAGACGGCGGCCGCGAGCGCCGCGAGGCTGATGGACAGCATCGCGGCATGCTCGCGGACGCCGGTGCCGATCCCGAGAAGGATCTTCGTCGGCACGGGGAGCTCCGCTCCGCGCTCGGAGTAGATCCGCGCGAAGCGTGGCAGGACGAACAGGACGAGCGCGGCGACGACGACCGAGCCGGCGCCGAGCATGAACATCGGGTAACTCGCCGCGGCGCGCAGCTGGCGCGCGAGCCGCTCGCTGCGCTGCAGGTGGTCCGCCGCGCGCAGGAGCATCGGGCCGAGCTGGCCCGTGGACTCGGCGGCTCGTGCAAGCGCGACGACGATCGAGGGGACCTCTCGGCCCCGCCGTGCGAACGCCTGCGAGAGCGGAAGCCCGCCCTCGACATCGCGCGCAACCGCCTGGACGAACGGCCGGAACTCCGGCCGCACGCCTTCCCGCGCCGCCGACTCGAGCGCCTCGGAGATCGCGACGCCTGCGTCGACCATGGTCCCGACCTGCCGGCAGAGCATGGCGAGGTCGCTCCGGCGCGCCCGGGCGTGCCGGGTGGCGCGCTCCGGGCCGCCGATCGCCTCGTCGCGACCGACTGACAGAACCGTCTTTCCATCGGATCGCAGCTTCCGCGCGACCTCCTCCGGGCTCGCGGCCGCCATGCTGCCGCTCGCCTCGCGGCCATCGGGCTCGATGGCGCGGTAGACGAATGTCGCGCGAGCGTCTGTGCGCAGTTCGGTGGGCATGGCCGGAAGGCTCACGACGCGGTCGCGAGCACGACCTCCTCGAAGGTTGTCTGTCCAGCGCGGACCTTCTCGAGCCCGTCCACGCGCATCGTGCAGTGGCCCGACGCCTTCGCGATCGCCGCGAGCTCCTGCGGCGTCGCGCCGCGCGAGACCGCCGCGCAGAACGCCTCGTCCGGCACGAGCAGCTCGAACACGCCGAGGCGGCCCGAGAAGCCGCTGCCCCGGCAGCGCGCGCAGCCCGCGCCGCGCGCGAAGTGCTCGACAGGCCCCGCGACGGCCTCGACCTCCGCTCGCACGGACGCGTCCGGCTCGAACCGCTCCCGGCAGTGCGGACAGATGCGCCGCACCAGACGCTGCGCGAGCACCCCGCGCAGCACGGCGGACACGAGGTACGGCTCGATCCCGACATTCACGAGGCGCGTCACCGCGCTGACGGAGTCGTTCGTATGCAGCGTCGAGAACACGAGGTGCCCGGTCAGCGCCGCCTGCACCGCGATCGTCGCCGTCGCAGAGTCGCGGATCTCGCCGACCATCAGGATGTCGGGGTCCTGGCGCAGCATCGCGCGCAGCGCGCTCGCGAAGGTGAATCCCGCCTTGTCGTTGACCTGGAACTGGTTGACGCCCGAGAGCGTCGCCTCGACCGGGTCCTCGACCGTCGAGATGTTGCAATCCGTGCCGTTCAGCGTCGACAGCACGCTGTAGAGCGTCGTCGACTTGCCGCTTCCGGTCGGGCCGGTCACCAGCGCGATGCCGTTCGGGCGCGCGATCACGCCCTTCCACGCGCCGAGGATGCGCTCGTTCATGCCGAGCCGCTCGAGCGGAACGAGCGATGCGCGGCTGTCGATGATGCGGATGACCGTCTTCTCGCCGTGGCGGCCCGGCATCGTCGAGACGCGCAGGTCGATCGGCCGGCCCTCGAGCATGACATGGATGTCGCCGTCCTGCGGCAGCCGCCGCTCGGAGATGTCGAGGCCGGCCATGATCTTGATGCGGCTCGTGATCGCGGGCCCCATCTGCCACGGCGGATCGGCCTTCTCGAACAGGCGCCCGTCGATGCGGAACCGGACCCGCAGCCGCCGGTCGCCGGGCTCGACATGGATGTCGCTCGCGCCCTCGTGGACCGCGTGCCACAGCAGCCGGTTGACCATCTTGACGACGGGCGAATGGCCGGCGACCTCGCGCAGGTCCTCGATCTCGGCGACCTCGCGCTCGACCACGGAGAACGCCTGCTCGTCGACATCGCCCACGATCTCGTTGATCACGAAGACATTCGCGGCCGGCACGTACGCATCGAGCGCCGCGCGGATCTCCCCGGGCGTGGTCGCGACGATCTGCACCTGCTTGCCGCTCCGGCGCCGGATCTCCTCGAAGAGGTAGAGGTTCGCCGGCTCGGCGACCGCCACCGTGAGCATGTCGCGCACGAGGTACATCGGCAGCACCAGGTGCTCGAGCAGGTACTCGCGCGGCAGCACATCGAGGCAGCGCGGATCCGCGATGCGCGCGATATCGCGCGCGAAGGGAATGCCGTAGCTGTCGGCGACCGCCTCCATCACATCGTGGTCGGTCACGAACCCGAGCTCGACCAGCGTCTCGCCGAGGAGCCTGCGGTGGCCCTTCTCCTTCTGGTGGTCGAGGGCGTCGTTGAGCTGCTTCGGCGTGATGACGCCGCGCGCGACGAGGAGCTCGCCGAGCTGGAGCCTCGGGAGCCGGTCGACGATCGCCTGATGTCGTGGAAGTGCGCCCATCGTTCCCTCCTCAGCGCAGGCTGCGCGCCGCGGCCTCCACCGTCTCCGAGCACTCGAACCGGTCCGAAAGCCGCGTGAGCCGCAGCGCCTCGCGCAGCGCATGCTGCGGCGAGACCAGCCGCAGCGCGCCGCCTGCGCGCGCCGTCTCCTCGGCGAGCCACAGCAGGCTCTCGAGGGCCGCGCTGTCGGCAAGCGTCACATTCGCCACATCGAGGACGACGCTGCGCGCGCCGGAGCCGAGCCTTTCCCCCGCCACGCGGCGGAAGTTGTCCGACGAATCGGCCGTGAAGTCGCCGCTCGCGATGAGCAGCGCGACCGGCCCGTGTTCCTCGTACGAGAGCTTCATGCAGCCTCCTTCATCATCGCCGCGGCGTGCGCGGCATTGAGCGCGTCGTAGGCGCCGAGGTCGATCGACCGGAACCGGGCGAGCAGCCTCGGATCGAGCTGGGACCCCGCGCACGCCTGCATCTCGGCAAGCACGAGCTCGCGCGGCTTGGCGGCGCGGTAGGTGCGCGTCGAGCTCATCGCGTCGAAGGTGTCTGCGATCGCGATGATCCGCGCGAACAGCGGGATCTCGTCGCCCGCGAGACCGTGCGGATAGCCGCGGCCGTCGATGCGCTCGTGGTGGTAGCGGACCCCGCCGAGCACCGGCGCGAGCTGCGGGATGTCGCGGAGGATGCGGTACCCCATCTCCGGATGCTGCTTCACCACCGCGAACTCCTCGTCGGTCAGGCGCGTCTGCTTCCGGAGGATCGACTCGGGCATCCCGATCTTGCCGATGTCGTGCACGAGCCCGGCCATGTGGACCTGCTTCAGCTCGAGCGCGGAGAGCCCGGCCGCCTCGCCGATCGCGCGCGACAGCATGGCCACGCGCTGCGAGTGGCCGCGCGTGTACGGATCCTTCGCGTCGATCGCCGCGACGAGCGCCTGCAGCGATCCGATGAACATGGCGTCGAGATCGCGGTAGAGCCGTGCGTTGTCGAGGAACACGGCGAGATGGCCCGCCGCCGTCTCGACGAGGGCGCGCTCCCAGTTCGACATGGCGCTGTCCTGGCCGTCGGCGACGAGCCGGTCGCCCGCCGCGAGGAGCCCGAACGCGCTGCCCTCGCGCCGAACGGGCGCGAGCACCAGGTCCGTGCCGGCGACCATCGCGCGCGCGGGCGCGACATGCCCGTCGAGCGCGCGAAGCGCCTCGCCGGGCGTGATCCCGTCGGCCAGCACCCCTTCCGGCGTCCCGATCATCGCGGCCGCGACGCCCTCGATCCGGAGCGCGGTCCAACGGCAGCCGAGCGTGATGCGAAGCTCCGCGAGCGCGCGCTGCGCGAACTCGCGCGGCGACGCTCCGACGGTCATTCCGCCTGACAGCGAGCGGAGCAGATGCAGCTCCTCCCACGCGGCGCTGAGGCGCTCGCCTGCATCGGCACCGGCGATGCGCTCCGCTTCGCTCCGCGCGAGCGACGCGACGATCGCCGCGAGCCGTCCCATGGCGCGGCGCGTCCACGGCGCGGATTCCGAGACGATCCTGCGCGCGGTGCGTGCGTCGATGCGCGCGCTCTGCGCCAGCTGCTCGATGGTCTCGCCGTCGAGCGCCTCTGCGAGGATCGCGACGGCGGCGAAGCGCGAACCCGCGAGACTGCGCGGAACGGAGAGCGGGATGACCGCGAGCCCATGCGCGGGCTCGGCCGGCTGGTCGCCGCCGATGGCCCAGCGCGCCCCGGCGCGCGCCACCCAGGCGCGCGCGAGCGGGCAGCTGCACAGCGCACGCAGCACCTCCGACGCGCCGGTTGCGAACGGCATCGCGACGGCCGCGTCGACCGGCGTCAGCACGACATCCGCGTCGCGCAGCGCGCGGTCGAGCGACTCGAGCGGATGCTGGAGGACCGCGCCCTTCATGCCGCGCTGCGCCCCCCGCGCGATCGGCTGGCTTCGATCAGCTCGTGGACATCCGCGAGGAGCCCCCTCGGGGAGAAGGGCTTGTGGACGACCCGCGCGATGTTCGCGCTGTCGGCCTCGCCCTCGCGCAGCAGGTGTCCGCGCGCGGTCAACATGAGCACCGGGATCCCCGCGAGCGCCGGATCGGCCGCCATCGCGCGCGCGAGCTCGACGCCCGACATCACCGGCATCTGGAGATCGGTCACGACGAGGTCGTACAGGCCGCGGCGCAGCATCGCGAGCGCTTCGTCGCCGTCGGACGCGGTGTCGACTGCGAGTCCCGCGTTGCGGAACTTGATCGCGACGACCTGGACGATGTGCGCCTCGTCGTCCACGACGAGGATCCGGGCCGGTGCTGGGACGCCGCTCTGCATCGTCATGCCGCCTTTCGACCCGCCTGCTCGAGCGGGACCGCGAACCAGAAGCGCGACCCGACGCCGACCGTGGAATCCACGTCGATCTGGCCGCCATGCAGGGCTTCGACGATATTGCGGCACAGGTTGAGCCCGAGGCCCGTGCCCTTGGCGAACTTCTCGTGGTTCTCGACCCTGTAGAACTTGCCGAACAGCAGCGGCCGCGCGTGCGCGGGAATGCCGATCCCGTTGTCGCGCACGGACAGGACGACCGAACGCGCAAGGTTGTCGATGTCGACCTCGACCTCGACCCGGCCGCCCTCCGGCGTGTACTTGAGCGCGTTCGACAGCAGGTTCAGGATCACCTGCTTCATCAGGTTCCGGTCGGCCCACGCCACGGCGCCCGCGCTGCGCCGACCGATGGTCAGCGCGATGCGGCGGCGGTCGGCGTCGACCTGCTGCGCCTGGACGCACTCCTCCGCCAGCGCCGAAAGATCGACCGGCTCGAAGCTCGCGCGGCCGAGACCGCTCTCGATCCGGCTGATGTCGAGCATGCGGTCGACGAGCGACCCAAGCCGGTCCGCCTCGTCGAGCATCACCCGCGCGAACTCCGCGCGCTGCGCCTCGTCCGCGACCTCGCCGTCCGCGATCATCTCTGCATAGGCGCGCAGCGTCGCGAGCGGCGTGCGCAGCTCGTGGCTCGCCTTCGCGACGAACTCGCTCTTCATCCGGTCCGCCTCGCGCTCGGCCCGGACATTCCGCACGACGACCGCCACGAGCGGGTCGTCGCCCGCCTTCACGAGGGTCACCGACACGACGGCCGGCGTCTGCTCGGCGTCGCGGAGCTCGCATTCGATTCGCCGGCGCTCGCCCTCGCGGCCCGCGCCGGCGACGCCCTGCACGGCCCGCAGCACCTGCGGCGGAAGCGCATCGACCGCGGCACGCGTGCCGGCCACCGCGGCGGCGGCACCAAGCATGGCCCCGGCCGCCCGGTTCGCATAGCGCGTCTCGCCATGTCCATCGACCAGCACGACGGCGTCGGAGAGATGCTCGAGGATCGCGGTCCGCTCGTTGCAGCGCACCTCGATGGCGCGCCGAAGCAGCGCCTCTCCGGCGCCGGCCTGCGGCACAGACTGCAGCTGCTGACCTTGCGTCGACTCGCCCTTGCGATCGCTCTGCGCGTACGCGACGGCGGTCGCGAGAACTCCCATCGCGCCACCCACGGCCGCAGTGATCCACGGCGCGACGCCGACGACGGCCAGGCCAGCCGTGACGGCCACGGGCAGCGCGACAAGCAGCACGCCGGCAACCCGTCCGTCGGACCGGAAGCCCACTGCGGAGGCGTGTCCCATCTCGCGCTGTCCCATCTCGTGGATCCCCTGCCGCGCGTGCGGCGTCACTGCTCGGTCGCCGCGGTCTCGGTCACGACGGTCAGCGCCTGCTTCGCAAGCTCGGACTGCGGATTCGACGCGACGAGGTCGTTCAGCATCCGGATCGCCTCATCCCTGCGGCCCGCGCGGCTGAGTGCGACGGCCAGCGAGACCTTCGATTCGATGTCCTTCGGCGCGCGGTCGCACGCGAGGCGGTGCCAGCGCACGGCCTCCTCGAAGAGCCCCTTCTGCTCCGCGACCATGCCGCGCAGCAGGTATCCGGCCGGATCGTCCGAGGCGAGCGCGACGAGGCGCTCCGCGGCGCTCTGGGCGCGCGCGAGGTCGCCGAGCTCGAGCGCGGCGCTCGCAAGGTCGCGCCACGCGCCGGTGTCCTCCGGATACTCGCGCACGGTGTCGCTGAAGACGGTGCGCGCCTCCTGCATCCGGCCGAGCATCGCGAGCGAGCGTCCCTCGAGGCGCATCGACTCGAGCGAGGCGACGAACCGCTTGCCGGTCGTCTCCGCCCGCGCCGCGCGCTCTCGGTGCCTGCGCGCCGTCTCGAGGCACTTGTGGTAGTCGCCCGAGTCGAACAGCGCGGAGACGAGCTTGTCGCCGACGAGCGGCGCCTCCGGATCGATGACCACCGCGCGCTCGTAGCTGATCGCCGCGGACTTCGCGTCGCCCGAGAGCCCGGCGATGTCGCCGAGCAGCTCGTGCATCGCCGCGTTGTGCTCGAAGTACGCGAGCTTCGGCAGGAGCAGCATGCGCGCGTCGTCGAGACGGCGCTCCGCGACCATGATCTCGGCGGCGGCCAGCAGATAGGCGATCCGCTCCGGATCGAGCTCGGACGCCTTCAGGTAGTCCTCGATCGCCTTCGTGTTGTCGCTCCAGCGCTGGTAGACGATGCCGCGGTAGTAGTACGGCTCGGCGAGCTTCGGATCGCACTCGATCGCCTTGCCGAACGCCTCGAGCGCGCGCTCGAGCTTCTTCGACTCGAGCTCGATGCGTCCGAGCAGCGACCAGTACTTCGCCTCGCGCGCGCTCCGCGCGATCGCGGCCTCGATGTCCTTGCGCGCCTTGTCGAGCTCGCCGGCCTCGAACGACTGCTTGGCCTGGTCGAAGCTCACGAGGCTTGTCGTGCGCTGGAATCGGGCGTCGGCCTCCTTGCGCGCCTCCTTGCCCGCGGCGCGTGGCGCGCATGCGGTGGCGAGTGCGACGGAGGCGGCGAGGGAGACGGCGAGGATCGGATGGATGCGCATGGTGTGGACCTCGAAAAGAAGCGGAGCCGCGCCCAGCCGGACGCGGCTCCAGGGATGTCTCGTTGATCGGCCGTCGGGGGGACCCGATTGAGCCGGTCTCGCGAATCGGATCCGATTACTTATTGCTCTCGGTGTCCATCTCGCCGTTGGCCGACGCGGTCTGGCTGTTCTCAGACCCGTTGCCCGCGGCGTCCGCGCGCTTGCCCATCTGCTTCTCGATGACGCGGCGCATCATGCTGTGCTCGTAGTCGTCCTGCGCGGCCGAGCCCTTGCCGGCGAGCTCGGCGCGGAGCCGGATCATCTCGGGCTGGTTGTGCGACAGGCGCAGCGAGTTCTCGCAGTGGAAGAGCGCGAGCTCGCGGTCGCCCTTCGCCATCGCGTCGAAGGCCTTCTGGTTCGACGCGGTGGTGAGCGTGTCGCGCGACCACGGGAGGAGACCCTCGCGGGTGCCGATGCGCACGGCGTGCTCGAACTCGTTGGCCTCGTCCGACCAGACCTTCGCGAGCTCGTCCTTCACGATCGTCGGGGTGACGAGGAAGATGATCTCCTGGCGCTGGAGCTGGTCGTCGTAGCCCTTGAACGCGTTGCCGACGAGCGGGATGTCGCCGAGCACCGGCACCTGGCGGCGCTCGATGATCGTGTCCTCCTTGAAGAGGCCACCGAGCACGAGGGTCTGCCCGTTCTTGACGCGGACATTGGTGACGACCTCGCTGGTGTCCTCGTTCGGCACCGGCAGCGTGCTGCCGTTCGCGTCGACGAGGTTCTCGATCTTCGCCTCGCTCACGCTCGGCGCGAGCTCCATGCGGATCGAGCCGTCCGACGAGATGAACGGACGGAACACGAGCTTGATGCCCGAGTCGAGGAACTCGACGCTCTGCGTGGTCGCGGTCTGCGTGGTCGTCGAGCTGAGGTAGCCGACGCGGCGGCCGATCAGGATCTGCGCCCGCTGGCGGTTCAGCGCCATGACGCGCGGACGCGCCAGCACGGTCGTGTCGGTCACGCTGTCAAGCATGCGCAGGAACACCGACACATCGTCGGAGATGACGCCGACCTTCATGGTCGACTCGCGGTCCCAGCCCGAGACGGCCGAGTTGCCCGCGGTGACGGTCGCGGCGTCGGCCGGCTTCGTCACGGTGCCGTCGAAGAGGTCGGCCGCGCCCGAGAGCGGGTTCGTGAGGTTCGCGAAGTCGAGGTTGCCGATGATCGACACATCGACGCCGAAGCCGTCCTTCTGGTTGACCTTCGACGAGACGACCGTCGACTCGACGACCACCTGCGACGGCGGCGTGTCGATCTCCTTGAGGAGCGCCTCGATGGCCTTGATGTTCTCCGGGTAGTCGCTCACCACGAGCATGCCCTGGAACGCCCAGCTGTCCTTGCCGCCATCGGTCTCGCTCGCGCCGAAGCCCTTCTCGACCTCGCCGACGAAGGACACCTTGCCGACCTCCGAGAGGATCGGGGTGATGAACTCGCCCGCGTCCTTCGCGTTGAGGTACTCGAGCGGGAAGTTGCGGCTGACCTTCTTCAGGCGCGACTTCGTGACATCCTCCCACTCCTGGCGGGTGTAGACGTAGATGAAGTTGCCCGACTCCTCCATGCGGAGGTCGTTGGCGCGCATGATCACATCGAGCGCGTCGTAGAGGGTCACGTCGTAGAGGTTCGCACTGACCTTGCCCTGCACGCCGCGCGACGCGATGATGTTGCGCCGGCCCTGCATCGACAGCATCTGCAGCGACTGCAGGATGTCGGTGTCCTGGAACTGGATCGTGAAGGTCTCCGCCGCGGCCTGCGCCGTGTTCGGCTTCACCTGCGCGGTGCCCGTGGCGGGCGCCTGCGCGAGGGCCACGCCCGATGCGGCAAGCGTCGCGATGAAGGTGGCCTTCTTCGTCACATGGAAGAAGGCGCGGCGAGCGGCGGTGTTCGTGCTGTTGTTCATGGTTGGTTCACTCGTTTCAAAGGCCTGCCCCGATGCGCGTCGGCTCATCGGTTGTTCTCTCTCCCACTCGGAGCTGTTCCCGTGTTGGCGCCACGCATGCGGATCTCGATGCGCGCGTCGCCGTGCCCCAGCACTGCGCCGCCCTCGAGAACCTCGAGCAGGACGAACCGGTGTCCGTCGACGCTTTCAATCGCGTCGCCGACCCGAATCGTTCGTCCGTCGATCACTGCCATGGACAGGCCCCGTCCGGCCGACTGCAGTCGGAACCGCTCCGCTGCACGCCGCGCCGCTTCAAGTACTTCCAGCGCCTGTACTTCGACCGTTCCCTCGTCGCGCTTTTGCGTCGGGACGATGCTCGGCTGCGATGGCGTCGGGTTGTCCGACATGGACGGCGTGTGACGCTCGATGCGGAACGGATCGATAAACGCGGCGCCCGCGCCGGGAAGACCCGGGTCGAACTCCGGCTTCGGCTCGGACTGCGCCGGCGCATTGGCCGGATCGTCCGCAATCGCCGTCTTCGGGATGCTCGTGAGGATCCGCAGCCGAGCCCAGAGCAGCAGGCCCATCGGCTTCGCCCAGGCGATCACCGCGAACGCGCTCACGAGGACGAGCGCGCCCTTGCGGGAGCGCATGCGGGCGAGGATGCCTCCGCCCGTGCCCTTCGGCGCGGGACGCAGACCGGCCGAATCGCCGGATGTCGACTTCATCATGGCTGCTCTCCTTCCGCCGCACCCGCGGCGTCGCCGTAGACCGCATCGACCTCGATCCTGGCCTCGACGAATCCGGCCGGAACCGACTGCGCCGCGCGCGACGCGCGCGACCCCTCCGACTGTGCACGCGTGATCTCCACGCGGATCGGCCTCACGAGGCGCCGGTCGCCCTCGGCGCGGAGCAGGACCTCCATCACGCGCTCGAACGACGCCTGCATCTCGACCGTCACGGGAACCGCGCGATACCCCTCGTCCCCACGCATCGACGCAGGCAGCGGGTCCCCCGCCACGATCGTCTGCGTTCCCATGTCGGGACCGGTCGGAAGCGCGAGCATCCGCATGAGATGCGCCTGCTCGGGCCCGCCGGGAATCGCGCGCAGGACGCGCCGCGCGCGCTCGTCGACCGCCGCGAGCTCGGCCCGCATCCGGTCGCGCTCGGCCGCGATGGCGTCGAAGCGCGAGACCTGCGACAGCAGGCGGCCGCACTCGGCGGTCCGCTCGTCCGACTCGCGCAGCGCCGGCAGCAGGAGAAGACCTGTGCTCGCGCCGACGGCGACCGCGGAGAACGCGAGCAGCGCGAGCGATGTGCGTGAAGCATGCCTCATGGCGTTGCCTCCTTCGATTCGGTCGATGCCGCGACCTCGGGCAGCCTCCACCTCCGGTCGAGGTCGACCGTGAAGCGAATCCGGAACTCGCGTGCATGGACGCCGTTGAACTCGCGGCTGCGGCTCGACTCGAGGCTGACCTCGCCGACCGGCGCCAGCGCGGCGAGCCCGTCGACGATCCGCCCGACATCGGACTCGTTCATCGCGACGCCTGCGACTTCGCCCCGCAGCTCGCGCGGGGACTCCTCGCCCTTCGCCGCGCGCCGCATCTTCTTCGAGGTTCCCTGGACATTCGCGTACTCAAGGTCGACCCGGTCGAGCACGCAGCCCTGCGGCAGCGCCTGCGCGATCGCGCGGACGAGGCCGCTTGCGGGAATCGCGACGCCGATCGCCCGCTGGGTCTCGAGGCTCGCCTCGATGCGCCGCGCCTCGCGCAGCATCCCGGCGATGTCCGCCTCGAGCGCGATGACCGGAGCGCTCGAGGCGCGCGCCACCTCGAGCGCCGCCATCGACCGCGTGTCCGTCCAACGCGCGAACGCGGCGATGCCGAGCGCGAGCGCGCCGAGCACGGCCGCACCCGCCGTCACCCGCCTCGACGAGCGCCCGCCCACGATCCTGGCGGCGATCCGCGGCGGAACGAGATTCACGTCACGCGTATTCATGCTGCCTCCCTCGCCTGCACCGCCGTCCGCGCGCGCGCGACGCGCCGCTCGATCGGCCTGCATGCCAGTCCGTACGCCGCGATCCACGGCGCGAAGTCGCAACCCTTCACCACGCCGCCGAGCGAGCCGGTCGCAGCCGCCGGCAGTTCGCCGGCGCACGGAACGACCTCGACGCGCGCGGCCTCCTCGATGATCGCCGCGAGCCTGGGCTCTCCGCCGTGCGGTCCCGAGAGGACCACCCGGCCGGGCTGCCCGCCGCGGAAGGTCACGCCGTAGTAGCGCAGGCAGAGCGCGATCTCGCCCGCAAGCGCGTCGAGTGTCGCGCGCGTCGCGGCGCCGGCCGCCTCGTCCGCAACCGGATCGACCGCGCCCATCTCGCCGCGCGACGCTGCGAGCCGATGCAGCCGCAGCTCGCGTGCGGACTCGATCGGCACGCCGAGCCGCGTCGCGACCGCATGGTCGAGTGCCTCGCCGCCGACCGGAATCTCCCTGCAGAACGCGATCGAGTCGCCGCGCAGCACCATGATGGACGAGCCCTGCTGCTCGATGTGCAGCACGGCGCGCACCTTGCCCTGGTCGGCCTCGCGCCGCGTGCGCCGGCTCAGCGCCCGCGCGACCGCCATGAACCTCGGCTCCACCGCGACCGGATCGAAGCCCGCGTCGACGAGCACGCCAAGCGCCTCCTCGAGCAGGCCTGCGTCCGCGGCCACGACGAGCTGTTCTTCCTTGCCGTCGCCATGCGCGCTCGGCGCGCCGGTCGGCACCGCGTCCGCGACGAGCGATCCACGCGGCACGCCGTTGCGCTCCGCCGCCTCCCATGCAACGGCCTCGTCGAGGTCCGGGCCCACGATCGCGGGCAGCCGCGCCACATGCATGCGCGCAAGTCCCGCTGGCAGACCGACGACGACCTCGCGTCCCACGAAGCGCGAGCGCCGCAGCACCTGCGCCGCCGACGCGCACTGCCTCGCGAGATCACTTCCCGGCGCGACTGCGATCGGCTCGCAGAGCCGCGGCGCGTCGCCTCCGAACCGGACCTGCATCGCGCGCGGCTCGCTGCCGCCGAGATCAAGTCCGATCGGTCCAGTGCTGCGATTCCACGGCATCCGCCAGATCGACATCGAGGCCTCCTGAAGCGCGGGGAACTCCCGCCCCGGGTTCGTCGGCGTTTCACGAGCGCGCCTTTGGCCGCGTTCGCGGACCCATGGGAAAAACGCCCGATCGCCGTGGCCCAATGAAAACGCCCGGGCGCTCCCGGGCGTGAGGTCTCTCGTGGTCCACCTGGGTTATGGCGTCGGCAGCTCGGTCAGCCGCGTGACGCGGACCTTGCCCGTCACCGGCGCGATGTCGAGCTGGTAGATCGCCTGCGGCGACTGGAGCACGACCGTGCCGCCGGTTCCCGGGATCCCGCCGAGACCGACCGTTCCGCCGAGTTCGTCAAAGGTCAGCGCGCGCTGACCTCCGTCGAGGCTCACGCTGTGGACGCGCACCATCGAGAACTGCTGGCGGTCGCGAAGATCGACGATGTACGCCCCGCGCTCGGAGTTCCGCGCGAGCGGGTCGTACACATAGTCGGCGGTCGCCGGATCGAAGGCCTCGGAGAGGTCCTCCTCGGGCACGCGCACGAGGCACCAGCCCGAGCCGTCCGCGTAGAAGTGCACTCGCCGGAACCCCTGGTTCGCGAGCGCGTCGCTCTGCGCGAAGGTGATGTCGGCGATCAGCGTGCGCACGGCGGCCTGCGTGTCGAAGTCGCCCTTGCTGCCGAGATACGGCACAAGAAGCGCACCGGCGAGGCCGAGGATCGCGACCACGATCAGCACCTCGATGAGCGTGTAGCCGCGATGAATCGCGCGGGAGATCGTTCGGACTGGCTTGCTGCGCACGGAAATCCCCTTGGTACTGGCCCTTCGGCCACCACTGCTTTCGGCTCGGCCGCGACGCGACTTGCGCCGCCGGCACCCTCAAGAAAGAAAGGCAGGGTCGGTGGACCCTGCCTCTCGCGCAATCGTCAGGTTCGGATCACCAGTTCGGCGCGTCCGCGGCGGTCTCGCGGTCCCGGCCGTCGTATCCGACGGTGAGCTTGATGCCGTTCCAGTTCCAGTTGTATCCGACCGGAAGCTTCGGCTCCTTCATGAGGAACGGCGAGCCGCCGTTGTTGGCCGTGGTCATGGCCTCCCACAGCTGGTCGGTGCCGTCGTCGCCCGCTGCCGGCGGAATGGTGCCGCCGTAGCGAAGCTTGTACAGCTCGATCTGGCTGCGCACGGCAGCAAGCTGCGAGCGCGCGGTGCTGCGGGCCGCATCCTCTGCGGTCGTCGTCACATTCGGAACGACGAGGGCCGCAAGCAGGCCGATGATGACGACGACGATCAGAATCTCGATGAGTGTGAATCCGCGACGGGTGAGCTTGGACATGCGTACTTCTCGCAGTTGGCGGCCAGGACGACGGCCGGGTTGTTGGAACGCCTCCACTCGCGAAGCGGGCTGCACGGATTTCTCCGTGCAGCCCGGTGTGGGTCAGTCTCGAATTACCAGCTCTCGATCTCAGCGAGGGTGAGGCCCTCGGGGAGCGTCGCGCCCGCGAAGGTCACGTAGATGGTCTCGATGTTGGTGGTGTCGCCGTTGTCGCCCCAGACGAACTCGTAGCCGGTCGGCAGGGTCGGGGTCTTCTGGAGGTACGGATCCTCGCCGTTCGGAGGAGTCATCAGGTCGTTGAAGTCAGCCGGGAGGTTGCCGTTGTTGCGAACCCGGAAGAGCTCGACCTGGCTGCGGACGGTCTGGAGCTGGCTCTTGACCGAGCTCTCAGCGGCCTCCTGCGAGGCGTTCGTGAACTGCGGGATCACGATCGCGGCGAGGATGCCGAGGATGACGACGACGATCAGAATTTCGATGAGCGTAAAACCCTTACGAATCGAGCGCTTGAAAGACATGAATTCCTCAATTCCCTCGGTTGACCGTGCCATCCGGGCGACTCGATCCGAGGCTGAAACTCGGTCGCCGTACTACTGACTGGCTCACGCGAGCCCCTTCGAATGCCGCTGCGGACTTGACGCCCGCAACGGCGTTGCTCGGATCCCTCCCTGAGGTCTCGGCGTCCCTCCGGCGCCAGGACCAAGGACCTGAACGCCAAGGAGATCGACTTCGCCCCGCCCAACCTTGACCTTCGGGACCGTTTCACCGGCCGAGCGTCGCGCGGACGGCCGTACAGCCGTCATAGGCGGAAGCACCCGCCGCCCGGGGGGCGTTCAGAAGAGCGAGCGTCCGTCGAAGCGGAGCGCGATGCGGTAGTTCCCGGCCCGCAGCCGCTCGCAGCGGCGCACCTCTGCGGACGCCGGCCGGCACTCGCGCGCGCTGAACCCCACCGAAACGCGGGCTCCGACCGCCACCGGGATCACGCTCTCGCCTGCGATCCACCACGGCGCGCAGTCGAGGCTCGTGAGCTCCGTGATCACGCCGAGGTCGGTTCCAAGCGCAAGGACCGTGGCCACACCGTCGAGCTCCCAGCGGTCCGTGCACCGCCGGTTGAGCCGAAAGGTCGGACGCAGCTGCTCCCGCGCCGGCCACCACAGACCGAGGGCACCGCGTGGAACGGCTTCGATCAGGGGCGGCGAAACGGCAAGCGCGGACATGGGACGCCGGGGAGTTCGGCGTTTCACCGCGCGGACCTTGAGAAGTCGAAGCCCCCGGGCCGGGCCCCTTCGCGCGGTATAAAGCCCTGATGCGCGTCGCCCCCATCACCCGTTTCGCCGTGCCGACCGGAACCTCGGCGGCCACGGTGGTGCTGACGGAGCCAACGGGCGACCCGGACATCGACCGGCGCCGGTTCGCCGCGCTCGAGTGCCTCCCTGACGAGCAGTTCCGCGGCGAGTTCGAGGAGCTCATCGTCGCCGGCGTCTACGCGGTCCTGGCCGGACGCGTGCTGGTGCTCCGCGTCAACCACGCCGGCACGCGCGCCTACGCCGCCGTCGTCGCGATCCCAGGCGAACGACCGGGCGCGATCCCCGCTCCACGCGCCGGACTCGCCACGCAACCCGCGGCCTTCGGAGCCAACCCGGACTCACCCCCCGCGATGCGCCTGCGCGACCTGCTTGAAGTCGAGACCCGGCAGCGCCCTGTCTTCCACGGCATGACCGCGGATACCGTGACCTACTCCGGCTTCGAGGCCCAGTCCGGCGCCGCCATCCTCGAGGCAGCCTCCGCGATCGTCCCGCCGGAGGCTGCCGCCTGCCATGTGGCCTTCGTGTTCGCCGGCCACGCTCCGACACTCCCACGCGGCCTCGCGGTCGGCCTGCTTCCCGCCGTCAGCTGACGGTTCCGATATCCGACTTCCCTGCGGAGGCCGCCGAGTGCGCTGCTACCATCGCCTCCCCGCGTCGAACCAGAGGCTCCCGTGACGACCATGACCCCCTCCGCTGCCGCCGTCGCCCGCACGCTCTTCCCCCAGACCCCCTCGAAGGGCCGCGTCTACAACTTCAGCGCCGGTCCGGCGTGCATGCCCGAGAGCGTGCTGGAGCAGATCCGCGAGGAGCTCATCGACTGCCGTGGCTCCGGCATCGGGCTGCTCGAACTCTCGCACCGCGGGACGGTCTACGACCGCCTCAACGACGAGGCCGAGGCCGCCTGCCGCAAGGCAGCGGGCGTCGGCAGCGACTACGCCGTCTTCTTCATGCCCGGTGGCGCGACCGTCCAGTTCGGGCTGCTCCCGCTCAACTTCCTCGGTGAGAACGACACCGCCGCCTACATCGACACCTCGATCTGGTCCCACAAGGCCTACAGCGAGGCCGCGCGCTGCCGCGAGGTCACCATCGCGTTCGATGGCCGCGCCCTCCCCGAGAAGTACTCCCGCGTTCCCCAGCGCGGCGAGTTCGCCGAGCCGAAGGGCGCGAAGTACCTCCTCTACTGCCAGAACAACACCGTCGAGGGCACGACCTTCTGGGCGCCCCCCGAGACGACGCTTCCGCTCATCGGCGATGCGACCAGCGATGTCTTCTCGCGCCCCTGGGACTTCACGAAGCATGTGATGGTGCTCGCCGCGGGCCAGAAGAACCTCGGCGCGTCCGGCGCGAGCCTTGTGGTCGCCCGCAAGGACTTCCTCGCAAGCGCCACGAAGCGCATCCCGCAGATCCTCCGCTTCGAGGACCACGCCAACGCCAAGTCGATCCTCAACACGCCGCCCACCTTCGCGGTGCGCGTGATCGGCCTCATGGCGGAGTGGACGCTCTCGGTCGGCGGACCAGAGGCGATCGCGAAGAACAACGCCTACAAGGCGAACCTCATCTGGAACGCCGTCGACAACTCCGGCGGGTTCTACTCCTGGCCCGCCGAGAAGTGGTGCCGCTCGCACCTCAATGTCTGCTTCCGCACCCCGAAGCCGGAGCTCGACGCGCAGTTTGTGGCGCACGCAGAGAAGGCCGGCCTGTTCGGCCTGCTCGGGCACCGCGACGCCGGCGGCATGCGCGCGTCGATCTACAACTCGTTCCCGGTGAAGGGCTGCGAGCTCCTCGCCGACTTCATGGGCGAGTTCGCGCGCAAGAACGGCTGATTCGCGCGCGCACCGGCGAGTCCCCGCAGTCGAAGCGTGGGGAAACACCCGCCGCCCCTCTCAAGCCCGTTCACGCGGGGCCGGACGAGGTCCCGCGGCTACCGCCCGCCACCACTCTTGGTGTAGGGCTTCGATGCCTCCCCGGGATTCTCCACCACCGCCGCCTCGAGCACGACGAGCAGCGTCTCGCCGCTCTCATCGAGCGCCGGCGCCGAGAGCACCGCGCGCTGATCCACCTTCAGCATGAGCGCATGCGTCGACGCGCGCGAGCGCATGATCGGCGCACCCACCTCAAGCGAGGTGCCCTCGACCGCCTCGCGTCCCACCATCTGGTCGAACTTCATGGCAAGCTTGCGGATGGTCACGCTTCCGCCGCTTCCCGCCTCCGCGAGGACCTCGAAGCGCATCCCCTCAAACTGCGGCTCGCCGCGCACAAGGCGGAAGACCCCGGGCTCGCCCGTCGGCTGCATCGATTCGCTCGTCACCTCGCGACCGATCTGCACCGTGGCCTCCTGGCCCGATCGCACGAACAGCCGCGGCGCCGAGATGCAGTGCTCCGCCGCCTCGGCCGCGAGCCTGTCGATCTCCTTGCCGCCCACCGCGACCTGCACTTCGGGGGCATCCGTCGCGGCGACGAACGGAAGATCCTTGAGTATCGGCACCCGCACACGCCCCACGGCCGCGCCTGCATCCCCGCCGTCAACCGCCGCACCTTCGCCGCGGATCCGCAGCTGGAACACGCGCAGCGTCACCATAATCTGCGACTCGACGATCTGCGACTCGACAGACGCCGCGGGAGGTGCCACATCATGCGTGCGACTCTCGGCCGCGACGCCTTCAACCGCGCCATTCCCAATGCCTCCCGCTGCCGCAACGGTCGCGCAACCAAGCGCCAGCATCGCGCTCCGCGGGCCGCGCCAACGCCTGCCGGTCCCGTCCATGCCTGTCTTGTTCATTCCTGTCCCGTTCATGGCCTCACTCCTTCGCGGCGCGTCGGCCGCTCCGATGAATCCGTCACGCAACCGTCGCAGGTCCAGCGGCGGATGTCCAACCGCACCGCCTCCCCATCGCGACTCCAATAGACCGGCACCGCCGTCACGCGTGCAACCGAATGCGGTCGACCGCCGCCCCACGCGACGATCAGCCAGACAGCGCCGACAACCGCGGCCAACGCAGCGACCATGCGCCACCAGCGCGCGGGTCCGCGCCGCCGCGCTTCGAACCGTGCCTCAAGCCGCTCCTCATGACCCGCACGGAACACGGGCCCCGTCGCCGCGCGCAGCGCCCGCTCGATCGCACGATCATCCATGCTGCTCCTCCTTCGACAGGTACACCCGCATCTCGGCAAGTGCGCGCGAGTACCGCGCCGACACCGTCCCCACCGGCTCGTCGAGCACCGCCGCGATCTGCGGGAAACTCAGCCCCGAGCGCGCATGGAGCACCACGACCTCGGCTGCCGACGGCGCGATCGACGCGAGCGCCCCCTGCAACGCCGACCAGTCCGACGCATCCGCCGGTGCACCCGCCAGCGCTTCGATCGACCGCCCCGCCTCGAAAACCCGCTCACCCCGCGGCGTCGCCCGACGCATTCGATCGAACGCCCGATTGCGGATCGCGCGATACGCATACGCCTCGGGATTCCCGATCGAGCCGTGCACGGCCAGCATCCCCACCAGCGCCTCGTGCACGAGGTCCTCGGCCTCATCGCGCGACCGGGTGAGCGCCGCCGCGTACGCCGCGAGCGCGCGGTGGTGCGCGCCGTAGAACGCGCCGAGCCACGCGCGCTGGAGGAGAGGATCCGGGCTTCCCGTCATCGCTCCCTTTCCGACGAACAACCGCTCCGACCGCTGCCGAAATCGAGCACTTTCGCGCGCGCTCACCCGCGCTCGAGCTCGAACCGCTCGCGCGTCGCCGCATACCAGTCGCCACCCATGCGCCCCACGGCCCGGAGCTTCTCCGGGTCGATGTGCATCCGCGGGTGCGCGAGCGCATCGTCGACCCGCGCATGCACCACCCGCCCGAGCACCATGTTGCCTCCGAACGGCACGCCGGGCGCGAATCGCCTCACCTCGAGCGTCTCGCACTCGAAGTGGATCGGGCTCTCCGCCATGTACGGCGCGCGGATCCGCGCGCACAGTGCCGGCGTGAGCCCCGAGTAGTCGAACTCGCTCTCGCCGTACGGCAGGTTGGCCGCGCACTTCACGACCTTCGCGATGTTCTCCTCTGTCGCGAGGCTCACCGAAAAGCAGCCCATGCCGCCCTCGGCGACAGGCTTCGCGTTCCGCAGCGAGTCGTTCTCGCCGCCATCGCCACGGCTCACCGGGCAGAACATCACCACCATCGGCTCGCTCGACACCGCGTTGAAGAACGAGAACGGCGCCAGGTTGTGCTGGCCGGCCGCGTTCATCGTCCCGATCACCGCGATCGGCCTCGGCACGACCGAACCAAGCAGCAGGTTGTACCGAAGCCCGACGGGCATCGACGCGACATCCAGCTCCATCACGCACCTCCTCGCCTACCCGCAAGATCCCCTCGCACCCTCGCGAGGAGCCCGTCCATCGCCGATTCGAGCATCCGGATCATCTCGCCGAAGCCCTCGACGCCTCCGTAGTACGGATCGGGCACCTCGTCGTGCGAGCGTGCCGCGTCGAACTCGCGCAGCAGCACGACGCGTTCCTCAGGCGCTCCTCGGGCCAGGACCTCCCGCACATGCGAGCGGTCCATGCACACGAACAGGTCGTGATGGAGGAATTCTCCGCTCCTGAGGCCGCGCGCGGTGCCGTCCGCGGGGTAGCCGGCCTCGCGCAGCGCCTGCACCGAGCGCCGGTCCGGATCCTCCCCTTCATGCCAGTCGCCGGTGCCCGCCGAGTCGATGGCGATGTCAGGAAGCAGTCCCGCGTCACGCGCGCGCATGCGGAAGATGTTCTCCGCCGCCGGGCTCCGGCAGATGTTCCCGGTGCAAATGAAGATGATGCGGTACGGCTCGCGCGCGCCACTCATGCCGCGAGTGTATCGTCCTCGACATGTCGTTCGACTACGACCTCCTCGTCCTCGGCAGCGGTCCTGCAGGCCAGCGCGCCGCCGTGCAAGCGGCCAAGCTCGGCAAGCGCGTCGGCATCGTCGAGCGTGCCCGCATGGTCGGCGGCGTCTGCCTGCACACCGGGACGGTCCCGAGCAAGACATTCCGCGAGGCGGTCCTCTCGCTCACCCATGTGCCCGCCCTCGCGCGCGGCATTCCCGTCGAGCGACCGCGTCCCACGATGGAGGACCTCCTGCACCGCGTCAACGGGGTCATCGAGCGCGAGCTCGATGTCGTCGCGCGGCAGCTCTCGCGCAATGCCATCGATGTCATCTCCGGAACCGCGCGCTTCACCGACCCGCACACGATCGCGATCAACGGCGGCCACCTCGACCGCCACGCAAGCGCCGAGCGCATCCTCATCGCCTGCGGCAGCGTCCCGGCGCCCCCGCCTGTCGACGCCGACCACGAGACGATCCTCACAAGCGACGACATCGTGCGCCTGCCGAGGCTTCCTCGATCGCTCGCCGTCATCGGCGGCGGCGTGATCGGCGTCGAGTACGCCTCGATGTTCGCCGAGCTCGGCGTCGAGGTCACGCTCATCGACCGCCATGAGCGCGTGCTCGAGTTCTGCGACCACGAGATCGTCGACGAGCTCATGCACCAGATGCGGCAGAAGCGCGTCACCTTCCGGCTCGGCGAGGCCGTCCACCGGATCCGCGGCATCGACCGCCCGCGCGGCGCCGCGATCGACCTCGAGAGCGGCAAGCACATCGAGGTCGACGCCGCCCTGTTCGCCATCGGCCGGATCGGCGCGACGCGGCAGCTGGGACTCGACAAGGCCGGCCTCGCCGCCGACGACCGCGGCCGGCTCAAGGTCAACGAGCGCTTCGAGACCGAGGTCGCGCACATCTCCGCGGCCGGCGACATCATCGGGTTCCCCGCGCTCGCCTCGACCAGCTCCGAGCAGGGCCGCCTTGCCGTCTGCCACATGTTCGGCGTGGAGGCGAAGCCAACCGCGGCCGGGTTCCCGTACGGCATCTACGCGATCCCGGAGATCTCGATGGTCGGCGCGACCGAGGAGGAGCTGACAGCGCAGAAGGTCCCCTACGAGATCGGCGTCGCCCGGTACGAGGAGATCGCGCGCGGCCAGATCCTCGGCGACTCGAGCGGCTTCTTCAAGATGATCTTCCACCGGGAGACGCGCCGCCTCCTCGGAGTCCACTGCATCGGAACGCAGGCCACCGAGCTCATCCACATCGGGCAGGCGGTGCTCGCCCTCGGCGGCGGGCTCGACTACTTCCTCGAGACGGTCTTCAACTACCCGACGCTCGCCGAGTGCTACAAGGTCGCCGCGTACAGCGCCGCGAACCACCTGCGCAGCAGCATCGCCTGCGCCGTCACTTGATCCGGCCGAGCGCGTCGACGGCCAGCGTCGCGGTCTCGCGCGTCCGCTCAGGCATGTCCGGATCCGCCGCGAGCTCCTCGAACGCCGAGACGAGCGCGAACGGGTTCTGCGTCGAGATGAGCGCGCCGTGCCTCACGAGCGCCGCGGCGATCGTGGCCGCGTAAAGGCGTGCCGCCAGGCTCCGCTCCGGCGCGGTCGCTCCCGATGTGCGGAGCAGCTTGTAGGCGCCCTTGAGGTCCTCGAGCTGGCGGACGGTCGTCGAAGGATCGTCGATCGCGGCGAACGGATCCTTCGCGCCCGGGACGATCTCGCGCGTGAGGAAGCGCGCGCCCGCCATCGCGGGCGCCTCGTCGAACTCGAAGGCCCAGCGCAGCGTGTCGCCGAGCGACTGCGCGCCCTCCGCGTCACCGTGTGCATCGAGATTTCCGGATCCGTCGCTCATGGTCGTCATCCCGTTCATCGTCCTGAAAGCAGCTCGAGAAGCTCGCCGACTTCGCTCCGCAGGTCGTTCGGATCGAGCATCGTCGCACGCAGCTCGTCCATCAGGATCGTCGCGAACCGCCGCTTGGCGACGATCAGCCTCGCCGCGCACGCGCCGCGGTCGATCCCGAGGCGCGGAGCGATGTCGTCGTAGCCGGGAGCCGATCCCTGGAAGGCCATCTGCAGCACCCGCAGCCGGAAGATCTCCCACGACGCGTGGTCGCCCTCGGACTCGAGCTCGCGCTGCAGCCGTTCGCTCGCGCTGCGGATGAGCCCGGCGACATAGCGGGCGTTGAACGCCCGCTCGGGCGACGCGGCGGAATCACCAGACGGCACATCGATCGAGGCCTCACCGGCGCCGTCGAGCGCCACGACGCCCGACTTCGGCATCCGGCTGGCGGCCGTCCTCCGCCGGTGCGTGTCTGCGAGGTAGTTCCGGACGGCGCCGATCAGCAGCGTGCGGAACCGCCCGCGCGACTGGTCGGCCTTCTCGAGCAGATGCCTTGCGAGCAGCACATCGCAGATGAAGGCCTGCGTGAGCTCGGTCGCCTCGTCGCTCCGGCGTCCGGTCGCGCGGATGTACGCGTACACCGCCGGCCACGCGCGCTTCATCACCGCATCGAGGCTCGACTGCGCCGTCTTCGATCCGCTGGCCGCGTCTCGGATCAGCGCCCAGTTCGTCTGGGTCATGGAGAGGTTTGAATGGCTCGACATGCGTCACCGGGACTTGCGTCGGATCGTTCCGGAAAGGTACGCCATGGGACGGCGGCGATTGGATCGGTCCCGCCAAAAACGACCAGGCAGCGCCCTGCCATGCAGTGCGCTGCCTGTTCTCGACACGGCCGAGGCCGTGCGGTCGAGTGGAGCCGGGGGGATTCGCACCCCCGTGCCGATACGTCCTGCCCATCGCGTCAACGAGCGTTTCCGTTCTTTCAATCTCGCCTGGGCCATCCGCGGACGGCGGGCGCCAAACCCAGGCCAGCCTGACTGTGTTCTCGTTCCTCAGCGGTAAGGCATCGCCTTGGAACCAGCCCGGTTTTTTGCGCGGGCGGATCCTACCGGGCGTCGGATCCGCTCCGCGTCGCGGGGATTAGGCCGCGAGAGCGTACTGCGTGTTGGCAGTTATGGTTTGCATACTTTTTACGTGGCCAGCATGCTCCACGGCTCGCAACGATGGACCGGGTGCGTCCGGTCGAATCTGGTCGGCCCCGATTGTGAAAGACGGACGAAGTATACGAATCGACTCCGTCCGAGGTCGAAGGCAATCAGGGATTTCCCTCGATCTTCGCGCCGCCCTGGGTCGGCGGCGCATCGTCCACCCCTTCCAGTGCCTCGAGTTCCTCCTTCGAGAACGGCTCGAATCGAATCCGAGCGGCCCCCAGCGTCGTTCCGGTCGCAAACGCGAGGTCAACGAGGGCGATCTGGTAGCTCGCGAGCGCCAGCACCTCGCGGCTCTGCGCGTCCGCAAGGCTCGCGCTCGCGTCGAGCACATCGGTACTGGTCCGCAGCCCGACATCGAACTGCCGCTCCTCGGCCGCGAGCGTGCGCGCGGCGAGGACCGTCTCGAGCCGCGCCGCCAGGATTCGCTGCCAGCTCTGCGTGAGCGCGTCGAGGGCATCGAACACCTCGGTCCGAATCGCCTGCCTCCGCGCCTCGCGCGTCGCAAGCCGCTGCACACGCGCGAGGATCGCCGCGTGCACGCGCGAATCAGCCGCCTCGTTTCCCAGCGGGATCTCCGCGCGCAATCCGACATTGAAGCTGTCCGTCTCGCCGACCGCGCCGTACGCGTCGCCGGCGTCCGTTCCAGGTCCCTGCGCGTTGTAGCCATAGTCGACGACGAAGAGCGGCAGCGCGGCGTTCTTGCGGAAGTCGACCTCGCTCGCATCGATCGCGAGCTGAAGCTCGAGCTCCAGCATCTCCATCCGGTTCGCGACTGCCCGCTCCGAGAGCGCAAGTCCGTCGAGCGAGAGCGACATGGGGCTCGGATCGGTCGCCGGATCCAGCGGCGTGGTTCCGGTGACCGGGAGATCCTCGCGGTTCATGAGCCGCTTCAATCCACGCTGGCGTATGCGGAGGTTCGAGTCCGCCACGATGATCTGCTCGAGCGTCCGCCCGACGCCGCTCTCGGCGCGGATCACCTCGATCTCCGGCGCATCGCCCTGCGCGACGCGCCGCCGCGCGCGCTCGAGCTGCTTGAGGGCGACCTCGTACTGCGCGCGTCGGACCGCGAGCTCCCGTGAAGCCGAATAGAGGTTCCAGTACGCCTTGTCTGCGTTCGAGAGGATCCGGATCGCCTCGAGCTTCGTCCGTGCATCGGCAATCTGCCCCTGCCAGTCGGCCACTCGGATCGAATGCGTGGCGGTCTGCTCACCGCCGCCGCGAAGCAGCGGCTGGCTCATCGAGAACGAAAGCGCGGCCAGCCAGTCCTCGTCGCTTCCACCGAAGGTGACGCCGCTCGCGCCGCGCGTCAGCGGACTCGAGAGCGTGATCTCGCCACCGGTCGCGAGCGGCAGCCGCACGCCGGCCTCGAAGGAATCGGAGCTCGCGGACTGCCCCGACGCGAGATCCGCGAACACGCTGTTGTCATTGCGCCTGGCGCTTCCGAAGATGCTGGCTTCGAACTTCGCCTCCTCCGCCGAGAGGTTTTCGCGGGCGATCGCAGGATCGACCAGCGCGGTGCGGAGGTCGAGGTTCCGCGAGAGCGTCGCCGCCCGGACGGACTCGAGCGAAAGCGCGACGGGGTCCTTCGGGAGCTCCGGCACGACGAGCTCCTCGAGCGTCTTCTTGGCCGCCTCCTCGAGCGGCACCGGCGGCTGCTGCGAGACCGCCGCCGGATCGAGCCGCTCGATGCGCTGCAGCTGCGCGTCATCCGCGCGCCATTCCGAGCGCTTCGCCTCGAAGAGCCCTTCCCGGCAGCCGCCGACCGCGGCGACCGCGAGCAGGCCGAGTGCGTGCGTGACCGACGACCGAATACTCGTCCACTGCGTCATTCGTGCCTCAACGCCTCGATGGGATCAAGCCTTGCGGCCTTGATCGCGGGGAACATCCCGAACACCACGCCTGTCAGCGCGCTGAATGCGAAGCTCAGCGCGACCGCCCAGAAGGGGATGTCCGCCTGCTCGAGCTGCGCACCGGGGATGCGCGTCAGTCCGAACGCTGCGAGCCGCCCCACCGCGATGCCGATGAAGCCGCCCACGAGGCACAGGGTCACCGCCTCGAGCAGGAACTGCATGAGGATCGCCATCGGCGTCGCGCCGACGGCCTTGCGGAGCCCGATCTCACGCGTCCGCTCGCTCACGGAGACGAGCATGATGTTCATGATCCCGATGCCGCCGACAAGCAGCGAGATCCCGACGATTCCGCCCGCGATGGCCGTGATCCCCGCGGCAAGGGCCTTGAACTGATCGATGAACTTGTCGATCGCCGCGACCTGGAATGTCTGCGGATCCGCCGGCGAGAGCCCGCGCATCCGCCGCAGCACGAACCGCACCTCGTCCTCGCCCTCCTGCGCGGTCTCCGGACTCTTGAACAGCCCCTCGATCCGCATGAAGAAGTTGCGCTCCTGGAGCTTCTCGGCCACGGAGAACGGAATGAAGATCTCCGCGCTCGAGGCGTTCATGCCGAAAAACCGCGCCTGCGTCGTCTCGACGACACCGACGATCATGAACCGCCGGCCTCCGATCAGCACGGGCTCCCCGACCGGGTTCGCCGCGAGGTTGAGCTCGGCGATCGCGTCGGCGTTGATCAGGCAGACCTGGCGCTCGCTGTCGACATCGATCTGCGAGAAGGGCCGTCCCTCCTGCACGAATCGATTCTGCACGACATGCCAGTCCGGCCAGATCCCCGCAATGGTGATTCCCTCGATCCGCTTGTCGCCCGCCTCGACATCGAGCCCGACCTCTGTGATCGGCGTCACTGCCTTGACAAGCGTGCACTCCTCCCGGATGGCCTGCACCTCGGACGGCTTGAGGAGGATCTTCTCCCACGGATACATGTTGCGTGGCGCGTTGTCGGGCCGGTCAGGGAACACGAAGAACTTGCTTGCACCGACCGATTCGAACTCGGCGAGGACCTTCGCCTTCAGTCCCGTGAGCGCGGCGATCACGGCGGTCGTGCTGGCGACGCCCACGATGATCCCGAGCGCCGTCAGGAACGCGCGCGACTTGTTCGCCCAGATCTGCGAGAACGCGAGCGTGACCGCCTGGAGCCAGAACAGCGGATTGAGCATCAGGCGCCCACCTTCCGAATGCCGGCCAGATGCCTGCCCGCGACATCCGCCTCGATTGGAAGGTCGCTCAGCACGCGACCATCCCTCAACCTCACGACCCGCTGGCAGTGCGCGGCGACCTCGTCCTCGTGCGTGACGATCACCACCGTCTGACCCTCGGCGTGCAGCTGGCGGAACAGCGCGAGGATCTCCGCCGTCGTGGCGCTGTCCAGATTGCCCGTCGGCTCGTCCGCGAGCAGGATCGAAGGCTTGTTCAGGATCGCCCGCGCGATCGCAACGCGCTGCCGCTGGCCACCCGAAAGCTGGTTCGGCCTGTGATCGACGCGGTTCCCGAGCCCGACCCGGTCGAGCGCCGCGAGCGCGCGCTGACGCCGCCCGCGCCAGCCGCCCCGCGCGTAGATCAGGGGCAGCTCGACATTCTCAAGCGCCGTCTGCCTGGGGAGGAGCTCGAAGCTCTGAAAGACGAATCCGATCTCCTCGTTGCGGACCTGCGCGAGCTCCCGCGCCCCCATCCGGCTCACATCGCGCCCGTTCAGGAGGTAGTCGCCGGAGGTCGGCCGATCGAGGCAGCCGAGCATGTTCATGAGCGTGCTCTTGCCGGATCCGGACGATCCCATGATCGCAACCATCTCGTTGCGTTCGATCGAGAGATCGAGCCCGCGCAGCGCATGGATCGTCTCCACGCCGACGCGATAGACCTTCGTCAGCCCGCTCACGCGGATGATCGAGCCGCTGGTGCCGGCATCAGCCATTCGCGGTCCCGTCGAGCGCGGACTTTCCGGCGTCCGCGGCGGTCTCCTCGCGGATGCGGTCGCCCTGCTTCAGCCGCTCGAGCACCCGATAGGGTCCGGTCACGACGATGTCGCCGTCACTGAGCCCCTCGACCACCATCGTCTCGGCGAGGTTCGATGCGCCGATCTTGATCGGAGTGAGCACCGCCTTGCCATCGACCATCCGGAAGACGACGATCGCCTTCTTCCGGATGCGGTCCACGAGGGGGCTGTCTGCAAGGTCCGCCGGAAGGTCGTCCAGCTTCTTCTCGAGAAGCGACTGGCTTGGAATCAGGAGCCCCTTCGTCGAGTTCACCACGATGTCGACGTTCGCCGCGAGCCCGGAGAGAAGCGTCTCGCCCGGCTCGAGCGAGAGCTTGACCTCGCACTTGAACCAACCGCCCTGCCCGGAGCCCGCGCCGCCGGCGGAGGACCCGAACGACTGCTCCGTGCCGCGTGCAAGCGCGACGCGGTCGACGATTCCCTTGAACTCGCGGCTTCGATACGCGTTGACGCGCACCGTGGCCGGCTGGCCAGCCCGAACCCGCGCGACATCGCTCTCCGCGACCTTTGCCTTCAGGCGGACCGACCCGAGGTCGGCGACCGTCAGGATCTTCGTGCCCGCGTTGTTCATCGTCCCGACGACCACGAGCTCGCCGGGCTCGGCGTTCAGCTCGGTGATCTGCCCATCGACCGGCGCCGCGATGTTGGTCTTCTTCAGCAACTCGCGCGCGCGCTCGATGTCAGCCTCCGCGGCGGCGAGCGAGCTTTCGATCACAGAGAGTCCCTCGCGGGCCGAGGCGATCTGCGCCTCGAGATCCCGCACCCGCGCCGTCGCGTTGTCGAGATCGGCGCGACTGACATCCCCGGTCTTGAACAGCGACTCTTGACGCTCGAGCGTCGCCCGCGCGTTCGCGAGCTGCGACATCGGGCTCGCCAGACGCTCCTGCTCGCTACGAAGGCGGAATCGCTCGCCGTCTCGACGCGCGATCTGCGCATCGAGCGAGGCCTTCAGGTCGCGGTCATCGAGCTTGACGATGGTCTCGCCCTTCCGCACCGTCGCACCCTCGCGAAATGGGATCTCGAGGATCCGCGCGCTCACCTCGGCGGACACATCGACCTTGACCTCGGGGTCGAGCTCCCCGGGCGCCGACACGGTCTCAACGAGCTCGCGCGCGCCGACGGTCGCGATGCGCACCGGGAGCGTGTCGTTCGCTGAGCCGAAGCTCGGCATGTACTGAAGGGCCGAGGGCCCCGCCACGACAAGGCCGACGACCATCAGGCCGAGCACGGACGCCATCACGATCAGGAACTTTCGCACAATTGCTCCCTTTCCCCGGAGTCGCGGAGTACCGCGACCGCGGGAGAGGCGAGCGTATTCGGAGTGATCCCAGCCGGGTTGCGGATCGACGCAAAATGACAACACACTGTGCGGTGCCGGAGGGTCTGGAGCTCAAAAGCACAGGCCCCCGGCTTGCGCCGGGGGCCTGAGAGTTCACACATTGCTGCCGAATCCTTGCGGATTACGGGCAGGCGCCCCAGCCGTTGAGCAGGGTCGAGAGGTCGGCCGAACCGACGGTGCCATCACCGTTGAGGTCCGGGCTCGAGGTGCCCCAGCCGTTGAGCAGCGACGCGAGGTCAGCCGAACCCGTGACGCCGTCGCCGTTGAGGTCGGTCGGGCAGGGAGCGGCGCAACCAGCGAAGTTGCCCTTGAAGGTGACGATCCACTGCGCGGTGAAGGTCGCGCCGAGGGTCTCAGCCTGAACATACGCACCCGCCGCGTCAGCGCACGAGAGACGCACGTAGGTTCCCGAGGCCTGACCGGTCACGGTGCCGCCACCAGCGCGGATGCCGTAGCCCGACGCGTCGGGAATGGTCGGCGTCGCGCCAGCGGTGTAGAGGTCCGGGCAGTCCATGATGACCACGATGTTGCTGCCAGCGGGGATACCGTCGAGGCAGAGCGGCGGGTCGAAGTCCATGTTGGCAACATACGCGCCGCCGGGGATGAGGACTTCACGGGCATCGATCAGCTGGAGGTCGTTGCCGTCGCCAGCCGTCACGATCTTGTTGCGCGGAGCGCCACCGTCGATGTCGGCGTAGATGCCGATCGTCGAGGGCAGCGGGATGTCCGACGCGAAGTTCGCGCAGGCGGTGTTCGTCGCGTTCACATCACGGATGACCGAGAAGACACCGAAGTCGAGGCAGGTGATCGAACCACCAACCGCGCCAGCCGGCATCGGACGGGCAAAGCTGTTGACCGTCGTGCCGCCGGTGTTGCAGGCCGGGAAGGCCGGGTTCACACCGCAAGCCACGATTCCACCGCCAGCGGCCGCAGAGCTCGACGCGAAGGTGTTCGCGCCGGGATCAGCACAGACCTGGTCGAGGACGTCCGGGCAGGTCGCCGGAGTCGAGGTCAGCTCAACGACGTACTCATTGAGGAGGCCCGAACCGCAGGGGATGCCGGTGAAGTTCGACGGAGCAACGAACACGTAGTAGGTGCCGGGGTTGAGGCAGACCTGGCCGGTCGACGGGCAGTTGCCACCGGTGCTACCGAGGACATTGACCGCGGTGCAGCCGGCGACGGTGATGTCGCCACCGAGGATGAGGCCGGTCACGAGCGATGCCGAGTAGACATTCATCGTGAGGGTGACATCCGAAGTCACATCGAGACGGTAGAAGTCCGTGTCGCGGGTGTTGGCGCCGGTCACCGGATCGGTGAAGGTCGCGAACGAGCCCTTGACGCGCGATCCGAGGGTGATCGCCTCGGTCTCGCCGGCAGCGTTGCAGCCGTTGTTGGAAGCCGAGCCGCAAGCCTCAGCCTCGACGCCAGTCTGCGCCGGGAGCGAGCACGGCTCCGGCATGTTGATGAACACGGTGCAGGTGCCCGGGACATCGTAGGTGGCGACGCGGATGAGGTACCAGTTGCCCTGGAGGACGGTGACGCTGAGATCCGACGCGAAGGTCGCGCCAACCTGGCAGTCAGCCGAACCGTCGTCGTTGCAGCCAACGAGCACGGCAGCCTGATTCAGGGTGTCGTAGTCGAAGGTGGCCGGGTTGGTGCCGAGGTTGTAGACCGCGAGCTTGGTGTCGAAGGTCGAGCTGTTGCAGGTGTTGACACGGAGCGTGCCGTTGGCCTGCGCCTGGCCGCGGTACCAGACGTCGTTCAGGAACACGTCGTTGCCCGAGCTGCAGGTCGCAGCCGGGTGAGTCGGACCGTCGGTGTTGCAGTTCGCGTTGTTGACCGAGTACTGCGTGTCGCCCGAGAAGACGGTGGCGTTCGGCGCGCAGTCGTTCGCAGCCACCGGCGCGATGCACTGATGGACGAAGATGCCGCAGATGGACACGGCGTTCTGGACGCAGGTCGCATCCCAGCCGATGTCGCAGCAGAGCGGATTGGCCGCGCACACCGCGGTGCAGCAGACGCCGTCGTTGCAGCCGGGGGCGCCGTGCGCCACGCCGCACTCACCGGTCGAGCCAGCGCAGCCGCCAGCAGTCTCGGTGAAGGTCACGGTGAGGGCCGCCGCGCCGAACTCGACGCCGTTCCAGCCACCGATGCGGATGTAGTAGGTGGTTCCCGCGGTCACCGAGAAGCCGGTGATCTTCGAGAAGAACTGCTGGCAGGCGACGTCAGCGGTCGCATCGCCGTTGCAGCCGACCTGGGTCAGCGCGCCGCACGAGCCCGTGTACAGCACCATCGAGGTGTCGTAGCCGCCCGCGAAGCAGGTCGAGAAGTCGGCCTGACCGCTGGCGCCCGGGGTGTAGGAGAACCAGACATCCTTGTTGCCCGTTCCCCAGTCGAGGAACGTGCCGGTGCAGAAGGTGTCAACCGGGGCGGCGTCGGCGCTGGCGGTCGCGGCGGTCGTGTCGAAATTGACCGGCGTACCAGCCGTGACCGCGATCGCGCCCGAACACTCGTCGTTGGCGACCTGGCCCATCGCCGTGGTCGTGAGACCGGCCGTCAGAACGGCCGTCACGAGCAGGCTCGTACCACTGAAATTCTTCATCGCATCGCTCCTGAATAAGGTCCCGGGGGTGGGACCAACGCTTGGGGGCTGGGGTCACTCGACCACAACCGGGGACTCATCAGCGTGTTCCGAAACGGACGGTTCACGCTCGACTCGCGTCTTGGTCGCGAGCTGTGCAGAGACAGCGCGCGATGCCGACGCGACTTTCCGAATTTAGTTCCGTGATCGGACGATCCAAACGGAATCTTGGACTGTTGTCACAAAATCGCACCGTACTCTTCGGTCCGGTTGCAAATGTCCCACAAGAAATGGTCCAAGTTTCTTATCGGCACGCCCGAGAACACATGCAAACCGACCAGATACGGTCGATAACGCCACAACGGGCGCCATGGGCGCCCGATAGTCGCGCAATCCGACCTGTGAATTGAATTATTCGGCCCGCTCGATCGTGACCGTCAGTCGAAGCGATGTCAACTGCTCGGCCACGAGTTCCGCATGCTCGCGGTGGGTGGAAAGCACCAGCGAGAGCCCCTTGCGATGGGCCTCCATGGTGCATCGGGTCGCCGCCGGGACGCTCAGCCGGGCAAATCGACAGAGCGATTCGATCACAAAGCCCATCTCGTTGACCTCGTCGTTGTGCAACAGCACATTCCACGGAGGAAGCGCATCCGTCTTTGGGGACGGACGCGGAGCGGACTTCGGCGATGCGGGCGCAGGGCGCTCGGGAGCTTCGGTGGCAGGTTGGCTCATGAGGAGGCGGTCGAAAGACCAGATCGACGAGCCGCGAGTATAGGTGATCTGCCCGAATCCCAAGCGGCCGGATCGAAACTTCGATGGAAATGCTCAGTCCCCTCGGCCGCCTCGCCAATCCACGACGAGCTTGCCGAACTGCTCGCCCGCCTCGAGGCGCTCGAATGCCCGCTTGGCCTCGTCGGGGCTAAACACCGTGTCGATGACGGGATGCAGTGCTCCGGAACGGAAGAGCGCCACAACCTCCCGAAACTCGCGCATGTCGCCCATCGTGGAGCCGACGAGGCGAAGTTGATTCCAGAAAATCCGAGTGAGGTCGGTGGTCGCGTCCGGCCCCGTCGTGGCGCCGCAGGTTGCAAAGGTTCCCCCGCGGGCAAGGCTCTTGATGCAGGCTCCGTGAACCGCCTTTCCCACGCTGTCGACGCAGAGGTCGACGCCACGCCGTCCCGTGAGCTGCCGGACTTCCTTCGACCAGTCTTGGCCTTGGTCGAGAACCACATGGGACGCGCCCAAGGCTTTGGCGCGCTCCAGTTTCCAGGGATGTCGACTCGTCACAATGACCTCGCATCCGAAATGCCGGGAGATCGCGAGCGATGCGAGTGCCACGCCTCCGCCGATTCCTGTGATCAACACTTGCATGCCTGCCTGAAGACCCGCCTGAGTCACCATCATCCGCCAGGCAGTCAGGTGGGTGAGACCAAAGGCCGCGGCCTCAACTGGGTTGCAATCACCCACATCAAGCAAGTTGTCGATCGGCGCCACGAACTTCTCTGCCAAGCAGCCATTTCCGTGCTCGCCGATCATAAAGATGTCGTTTCGACTCGGCCGAACCCCCGGGCGGTGCGATTCAGGCTTTGAAACGGCTGCATTCAGAAGCACGCGCCGGCCAATCCAAGTCTTTTCGACTCCTTCGGATACCGATTCGACGACCCCGCAGCCATCCGACCCAGAGATCGCTGGGTATCTGATGTCAATGCCGGGAAGCCCTCGACCAACCCAAAGGTCAAGGTGGTTCAGGGCAGATGCCTCGGTCCGAACCACCGCCATACCGGGACCGCAGATCGGGTCTGGATACGAGTGGATGCACTCCACATTTGGAACGACAGGGGCGCCTTGGCGCTGAATCACGACGGCTCGCATACCCGGAGTGTAGTAGTTCGCAGCCGCTCACGGGCGTCTCCATACAATCGCCCCCATGCACCTTCCCGCCCTCGGCACGATGTTGATCGCCCTGTCGATCTCGCTCACAGGACTTCAGAGCGCGCAAACCCAGGGGACCCGTCGCACCGGTCCGCAGGAGATCCCCGGACCCATCCGTGCAGAGCCCGCACTGGTTGACTTCGGCGTCGTCGAGCCGGGGACGGTGGTCTCCGCCACGATCAAGCTGGTCAACCCCCTCGACCGCCCGGTCACGATCAGGGCCGCCAAGCCGAGCTGTACCTGCACGACCGTCGACATGACGGGCAAGGTCATCCCGGCACTGGGTTCGATCGACATGCCCATGTCGATGAAGACCGCACACTCGGTCGGCGACAAAGTGGCGCAGGTCAACATCGTCTTTGAGGGGCTCAACCAGCTCATGTCGGTCCGCCTCGAGGCCGAGACTGCCTACGCCGTGCGGGCCAACCCCGTCCACATCGACGCACTGGCGCCGGAGCGGATGACCGGGTTCTTCGAGCTCCTGTCAACCGACGGGAAGCCGTTCCTCGTCAGGTCGGTTGATGGCAAGCCGCCCGTGACCGCCGATGGCGTCCCGATGAAGCCCGCCTCCCGTCAGGTCATCCGCTACGACCTGACCAAGCCGGGACTCCGGCAGACGGTCCCCCCCTTCTTGATCGTCGAGACCGATCACCCCAATTGTCCGGTACTCGACCTACGGGTTCGGCACGAGTCAACCCGCATCACCCCGCTGCTGAATCTCGCCGAGTTCCGGACCAATGCGGGGGTGCTGCGAAACGGGGGCGCCACCGAGTTCGAGATCGAGGTCAAGCACGCGGGGCAGACCCGGGTCACCGGCGTCGCCGCGAGCCGGCAGGACATCGTCGCCACGCTCGGGGAGCAGAAGTCGGACGGCGACTCGCTGCTCGTCAAGGTCAAGCTGCTGCCGACTTCCATGCCGAATGGCCCCGTGCTCTTTACCTGCACGCTTGAGGCGCCCGGGAAGAACACAGACCTGTGGATCTACGGGACGGTTCGGGATCCTGCGTAAGCACTGATTTTGCGGACGCATAGCGATTTACGCGGTTCTTGTTTCGGTTCGAATCCGGCCCGCAACGGCGGCGAATCGTTCCGACCATGATCCTCTCCGCGACCTCCAACGATGTGATCCGGATCCGGAAGTACCCGAACCGGCGTCTCTACGACACCAGCAGGTCCACGCACCTGACGCACGACGAGGTGCTGGCCATCGTCCGTCGTGGTCAGCGGGTGCAGATCAGTGACAGCCGTACCGAGACCGACATCACCAATGAGGTTCTTCTTCAGATCCTCATCGCACGCGAGCCTGCGATCGTGGCGGCGCTGCCGACTGCAGCCCTGCTTTCCATCGCCCGCTCGACGCCGGAGTCTGCCGGTGCTGCCGCCTCCGGACTCACCGAGAGCGCAACGCCGATGCTGACCGCACGAACGCGCTGACCGGGATTTCCCTGAGCCATCTCCTTTCACAACGCGATCCGCGGGCGTGCGCGGATCGCGTTGTTTCTTCGCTAGCATCCGCGCATGTGCTTTTCCGCCCTTCTCGTCGGCGCGATGTTCCTCGCAACGCCTCCGCTTGATGCGAGGATCGATCCGGCCAAGGTGACGACTCTTCCGGCCCCGAGTGTTTCGACGGTGGATGAGATCGTTCGCGCTCCCGCGCCTCAGCCCGTCCATCGGATCGCGGCGGATGCGGCGCGCGTCCCTGTCGATTCGCCGAGCTTCGAACGGGCGCGCACGGCGATCAAGGCGGGCCTCGCCCGACTGGCGCGCTCGCAGACATCGCGGGGCACCTGGTTCGAGGCCGAGGAGGTTGCGCCGACGGACATGGAGCCACGACGCCGATCCGCCAGTGTCGCGGTGACGGCGATGGCGCTCAAGGCCTACCTGCAGGCCGGAGAGCTGGGCGATCGGGCCGTCGCGGCGAAGGCGCGGTCGGCGATCGAAAGGGTGCTCGCGGACGATGCTGCGCTCAAGGGACTTTCCGAGAGCGGCATCGGGAACTACGCGATGAGCGCCATCGCCAGCGGGCTCTCCGCGGCCGAGGATTCGGCTGCCCGCGTCGGCCGCGATCGCGCGCTCCGCTGGCTCGTGGAGAACCAGTGGGACGAGGCGGAGGGACTGGATGCTTCGAAGGACTGGTATGGCGGCGCCGGGTATGGAAACGGAAAGCGGCCGGACCTCTCGAACACCCAGATGATGGTCGAGGCGATGCACGACGCGGGCATGTCGCCAGACGAGCCAGCCATGCAGCGTGCGCTCGCGTTCGTCGCCCGGACGCAGAACCGGCGGGAATCGAACCACGCCGCATGGGCCCAGCATGGCGCCGCAGACGGTGGCTTCGTGTACTCGCCGGCGAACGGCGGCGAGAGCTTCGCGAGCGATGCCGCGGGCGAGGGGCGTTATGGCGAGAAGCTGCCGGTGAAGTCGCTGCGCAGCTACGGGTCCATGACCTACGCAGGTTTCAAGAGCATGCTGTACGCGGGCCTGTCCAAGGACGACCCGCGCGTCAAGGACGCGCTCGGATGGATCGCGCTCCACTTCACCTTCGGGGAGAACCCAGGACTCGGGCAGCAGGGCTACTTCTACTATGTCCACGCCATGTCGCGCGCGCTGTTCGCGGCGCGCCTTGACTCCGTCGTGGATGCAAAGGGCGCCGAGCGCCAGTGGCGTTCCGAGCTGATCGACGCCCTGGTGTCGCGGCAGCGCGAGGACGGCTCGTGGAAGAACACCAGCGAGCGCTGGGAGGAGTCGAACGAGGATCTCGCGACGATCTACGCGATCCTGGCGCTCGAGGAGTCGATCAAGTCATCGACGCAGTCGGAGTAAGCGCACTGGACGCCTCGGCGTGGGATGCGGTGCGCAGCGACCAAGCCGCCAGCATCGCCGACATGGCGAGGAGCAGCGCGCCGAGCGCCTGATGCGCGCTCGTCGTCACGACCTCGTAGATCGGGATCGCGGCATCGACCCGCATGAGGACCACGACGAGAGCGCCGATCCCGAGCGCGACCTGGAGTCCCACCGCGTGGACGAGGCCCTTGCCCAGCACTCGCATGGGTGCGCACGCACCGGCGCGAGTCGATGCAGTCGCCCCGGTCGCAACCGCGATCACGAGAACAACCAGCGCGCCGCAGATGTGCCCCCAGATCGCCCACGCCGGGTGCTGCGCCGCGACGCCGTCGCTCGGGGGAATCTGAAGATGGCGGTAGCTGGCGCCCAGGAACAGCTGGACCACGATCGCGCCGACGAGC
>Ga0209770_10000200_pt1 | contig 36133 bp, 35 predicted proteins | sample LauGreSu1BDMLBDD_2_FD_187572 | JGI IMG/M metagenome (GOLD analysis project Ga0209770, IMG submission 187572) | Freshwater lake microbial communities from Lake Michigan, USA - Su13.BD.MLB.DD (SPAdes) (version 2) | ecosystem: Environmental > Aquatic > Freshwater > Lake | place: Lake Michigan, USA...
AGAAAGATTTATAGAAGAACAATACTTAAATCTTACAGAATTATGGATAGTTACTGTACAGAACAGTGGAGAAGTTAAAACTAGACTGAATTTAAGTAATATTATAGAGAATATAGGTAGAAACATTGGGGGCAATGTGCATGATGACCAAATCAATATACTCACAGATGTGTTTAAAGAAGTGCTTGGAAAAGAAAAGCAATTGGATATGCAGATAGATTTATGTCAGAAAGACATAGAAAAGAACTGTCAATCTGATGCAGACAAACTAATCATTGCCGCAGAATACGCAGATATATTGTACGATAAAAATAATAATAGTGACGTTCAAAGTGTCATAGATAGTATTATTAATAAACGTACTAATCATGGCTAACCATATACTACACGAAACACATAACATACACCCCGAAATAAAACTATTTCATTTAACTTACACTTACGATAAGAAAATCAACAACTGGAAGTTTGTTGGCTATCGCTGTACCCGTTGCAATAAGTTATTCAAAAACAGTAACACATTGCCTAAGCATGAACAAACTTGTAGAGGTACTGTGATTAATAAAGACTTAACTAAACTTAAGATAATCAATGTTAAGGGAGAGGATTGGCACCCCTACGAAACTAATCAGAATTAATCTTTTTATAAAACTATAAATATAACATAACTACTGGAAATATTCATGCCAAAACAAATAAAATCTGACTACCAGGAGGTACGTATACCATTTCAAAAAATGACTTTTACGCCTGATGTACCGTCAACAAGTCTGGGACCTAACGAATACAACGTTGGATACAATGTTGAGACTGATGTTCGTGGCATTAGATCAATGGCTGGTGAGCAAGAGATATTAGACAGTTTACCAATTGGCTCAGGTGCGCCCACATTTATTACTGGTGGGTTTAGATTAGGTGGAGAGTTCTGGTTTGTTGTAGCAACTACAGCAGTTGGCATGACTCCAGGCAAATTGTTTGCTTGTTCTAGTACAACTACTTGGTACGATATTACTCCTACTGATAGTGGCTTTGATAGTTCAGGTTATGCACAGAATACAAACATTACTGAAGCATGGAACGGCACTGTATTGTTTTTAAATGACGAACACAATCCCCCAATGTTCTGGCCAGATCAGCCAGGTGCTGTATTAGTTTCATATTCAAATCAAGTACCAATAGATATCTTTGACATACAACCTGCAAGTGCAACAGAAAAACTTGTAACATTTTATTCAACTCAGGCTTTACCACCATTCGCTGTCGGTAGTTATGTTGTATTAAATCAAGTTGAACCAAATTATTATAATGGAACATGGCTAGTTTCAGCATGTACAGTAGATGATGTTACTATTGAATCTAACGTTGTTGATGCTTATAGTGCAGGTGGAACTGTTGCACCTGCATATACATGGAACTACAATGCTGATTGGTCAAACGTTTATGCAAAGTTCATGCGATTGTATAACACTCCCAACGTTGGATCAATACTAGTTGCAGGTAACTTAACAGCTACTAATGCGTTAACTGCTGCCACAGAACTATATCCAGTAACAGTACAATGGAGTCAAGCGTTTGCACTTAATCAAGCACCAAGTACTTGGACACCAACTGTAACAAACGTAGCTAACCAACTTGAAGTTCCATTGCGTGGAGCAGCACTAGATGCATTCCCCTGCAATGGTCAGTTCTTCTTATGCAGTTATTGGGACACAGTTGTATTCAGTCCTATTAACTATTCAACAACTTCAGCACCTATCTTAGGCGTTCGCCAGTTCAATCAGGGTCGTGGCATACTAAGTTCAAACTGTTGGGCAAACACTGACAAGTTAGTGTATGGCGTTGATGCAAGAGATATCTGGGTCTTTGATGGTCAAGACTTTCAGGGCTTAGGCAATCAACGTGTAAAGAATTGGTTCTATGATCAACTAGACCCTGTTAACTATGACAGAGTGTATATGGAAACAAATAGTCAAAGAAGTCAGATTGAGATTTACTATCCAGACAGTGATGCAGTTAATGGTGTACCAAACAAGATGTTAAGCTATCGTTATGACATAGATTGTTGGAATAGTCCAAGAGAGGTTGCCAGTGCTACATTCAGTTGTGAAAGCCCTGTGTTTAAATTTACTGATCCAACTTACGATCCATTGTTTAGTTCTCGTACAGTAGTGTATGCTAGAGGTGTACCAGAAAGTAAACTGATTCAAAAAGATCAGGGCTTTGAATGGTACAACGGTGATCCAATTGAAAGTGTATTCAGACGAGACAACATCAAACTTCTACCTGATTATAGCGGTAAGTTAATGGTACATAGAATACTACCTGAGATTGTTAATATAGGCGCTATAAGTAATCAGAACAATGAAATACCAATAACGCCAGGTACTGGTAACGTCACAGTTACTATTAGAGGTTCTAATAGCGTAGGCTCAGATCCAATACAAGTTAGCGATCAAACAATACCTGTTAATGCTATTGGTACAACTAGTACTAACAGTCCATGGGCACAGTTTGATCAAAATGCATATCGTGTTAACTCAATTGAATTAGGTAACACTAGTAACAACTCTGTATGGTTGTGTGCAGCTACTACATGGCAGATCACACAAACTGAGGATGATAGATAAAATGGTTGCAAAATATCCAGTAGAAACTAGTGATCAAGAAGGTATTGTTGATGCAGTCAATTACTTACTAAGTGGTCCCGGTGGTCTTGGTCAGAACTTTGATGGCTACAGTACTTATGAGCCTGCGTATCTAAGACCTAGCACAAGACGTCCCTGGAGCCTACCAATTGGTTCAACACTGAATCCTAGCGTATATCTAAACATACCTATAAGCAATGCTGTACCAGCTGCAACCCCTACTAAATTTGTTACATTTACATTTACTACTCCACAAGCTACACCACCATTTCAATATGGTGATAGAATGGAAGTTTATGATGTTGATCCAAGTTTTTATAATGACACTTATACTGTGTACAGTTGCACAACAACTGATGTAACCACTGTAACTGAAGATGAATACTCTTATCCTGCTTACATAAGTAGTGGTTGGGTAGGGCGAGATTATTTAAACTACCCTATAACAACAGACAGTTATGGTACTGTTACCGTGTCTGGTGGAACTGATCAAGTATTTGTGTCAGCGCAAATCAATCTAGATTGGGAATATGTTACTGATGGTACTCCTTATGATGTAGTAGTAAGTATTGTTAGAGACAAGGGCTTTCAATCTCAAACACCAGGCAGCAACGAATATCTATTTGGTGACACGGTTACTGTAAGCGAAAGAACGTTCCCACAAACAACTGTTGCTGGATCTGGCAATAGTATATTAGAAGCTATCTTTACAACTGTGTTAGATGGACCTAATTTAAACTTTGCATATTATAGATATTACATTATTGTTCAATTTAACGTTGAAGGATATCCATCATATAATACTACCATTGGCAAAGTTGCTATGGGATTACGAAGTCTAGTAGCACAAGTGGTAAAAGAATAAGAACTAAATACTAAAAGGATTACAATAATGAGTTATTTAGAAGAACTATGGCAAAAAGCTAGTGATGATTTGACTGAAGTATTTCAACCAGTTGAAAAGTCAATAACTCAGAACCCTGTTGGCAGCATTACAACTGCTGTGTTAATGTATTATGGTATGCCCCCTGAATGGGCAGCAGCAGTTGGGGGAGGAGCCGGCGCAGCAGCGCAAGGTGGCGATGCTGGTCAAATTGTTAAAGCATCTTTCACGGGCTATGCCATGGGTTACATGGGGTCGAAAGCCGGCGCCGCTGCCGGAGCTTATGGTCCCATTGCACAAGCAGCCGCAGCCGGAGCTGCAAGTTCTGCAACAGGCGCAGTGTTAACAGGTCAAGACGTTTTCACAGCACTGCGTAGTGGTCTAGTGTTAGGTGGACTAATGGGCGCTGGTAGAGAAGCCTTTAAGTTTATGACTATGGATGAAGCTAAGAGTAGCGTGCCTGTTGATGTAATGGCAGCTGCAAACCAAACAGACGATCCAATTGGTTATGTTTCAGAAAAAATGGGATGGGCAGCAAGTGATTCTGCAAACATAGCAGGTCAGGCAGCTATCAATGAAGGCTTGCAAAATGGCGACATACAAACATACGAGATACAACAAGCAGGCATAGCTGATCCAACAGATGCTAGAGTTTTATACGAGAGTGGATATAAACCACAAGATGTACAGAACTTAATGAAAGTGGGATACAGTGCAGCAGACTTAGCTGACATGGCAAGTACTGGCGTAAGCGCAGATACACTAACCACATTAAGTAATACACAATTCCCAGAGTCACAAATCAATGACTTACTATCTAATACTAATGGTCAAGTAGCAGCTGCCGATATCGCTAACGCAAGCAAGTTGATTGACAGTGGTAAATTAGCAATTGCTACTGCTGATACATTGTTACGAGCAAACATCAATACAATTGACATGAACACTATTGCCAATAAAGGCAATGCAGATAACTTTGTAAAACTATTAGACAAAGGTGTATCACAACAGGCTTTGATGAAGTTCAACGATAGCAATCTTGACCTAAACAAAATTGATCAAGCTATTACTGATGGTAAGTTAACAGGTACACAACTAAACAACAGCTATACTAGTGGTAACTACAATAAAGTTATTAACGATGTTATCAATCCACAAGTCGCAGCACCAGTAGAACCAACTACGATTCAACCAAAACCATTAACACCAACAGAGTTAATTACAAACACAGGCTTAGTGGATAGCACTGATGCAAGTGTATTAGCAAAGAGTGGCTACACTGCGGCAGATGTACAGAAATTAGTTGACTTGGGCTATGATGCCAATTCACTAGTTGATATAGCAAGTACTGGTGTTGATGCAAAAACATTAACCAATTTAGCTAACACACCATTCACTGAGTCACAGATTAATGACATGTTGACTAATACACATGGTCAAGTAACTGCAAGTGAAATATCAAGTGCAAGTAATTTAGTAAGCAGAGGTGTAATGTCGCTTGACACAGCCAACACATTACTACGTGCAGACGTTAATGCATTTGACATTAGTGCATTGGGTAAAGAAGCTGATGCTGCCGCGAGTTTAATAAAGCAAGGCGTACCAATCAGTAGAATTAACAGTATCAATAGTACTTACGATTTGAATCAAGTTAATGGCTTAATAGACAAAGGTATGTTGTCACCAACAGACTTAACTACAGGCACTACACTTAACACAGCCGCTATCAGTAATGGCTTTGCACAAGACAGTATGGTCAGTAGTGGGTTAGTAGACAGTACAGATGCCAAAGTATTAGCAAGTAATGGTTACAAATTAAATGATGTAACAAACTTAACTAAGTTAGGATACAATGCTGCCGATCTAGCTGACATGGCTAGCGTGGGCGTTAAAGCAAATACATTAACAACACTAGCAACTAACACACCATTCACTGAAGCAAGTATCAATGACATGTTGACTAATGGCGTGTCAAGTAATGACATTAGCAATGCTAGTGGATTTGTTAAAAACGGTTCAGCAACTGCCGACAGTGCCCAACAATTAATGAAGCATGGAGTTAATGGAACTCAACTAACAAACTTGCTTAGTAGTAAACTAAGTGATCAAGCTAATACATTGTTAGATAAAGGTGTTAGTGCTTCAACATTAAACTCATTAAAAACTAATGGCTTTGACTTAGCTAACATTAATCAAGCATTGACTGATGGTAGATTAGATACTAACACATTGAACACAAGAAGTGTTGGAGCAGATTATAAGAATTTTGTACAGACTTCATTAAACACTCCGGCTCCAGTTGCGCCTCCTGCTGCACCAACTATCTCTAACACTAATCAATATGCAATGACTGATATATATGGTGATGGTGTTTTCTTACGTGAAGAAACATATAGTGATGGAACAGTACGTAATAAGTTAGTTGACAGAAATGGTAACGATTGGAGTCCTGGTCAACCTATCCCACCAGTAAGTGGTACTACACCAGTACAACCAAGTGGTCCACCAGAAGGTTCAATTGCAGTACAAGATAAAAATGGAAACATTTTATATACAGATGGACAACAATATTACAACAGTGATGGAAGCATAAACACTTCTATTACTAATCCTGTGCCTGGAGGTCAATTACAAAATGCATTATTAAGTCCGGGCAATCAACAAATTATAAATGATGCTGTTAGCCAATTTAATGCAGGTACTATAGATTATGATGAAACTGCTAGTCGTATCAATCAAGCAGTAAGAAACGATATCAATTCTGGTTATCTTAAAAATAACAATGATGGTACTTACACTGCACCCGATGGTACAGTGTACTTTATGAATTATGAAACTGGCACGTATGATGCTAGAGTTGGAGAACCTGGTGGCACAGGCTATCAGGGAGGCAACGAGCCAGTTACTCCTCCAACAGCACCTGTATCACCACCGGTTGTAGAACCCACTCCTGTTCCACCTGAACAAACATTGCCTATAACACCAACACCACCGAGCCCTCAGGTTGAAGAGCCAGTTGTAAGTATACCTACACCAATCCCAGAGCCAGTAGTTCCTATTGAACCACCAACAGTTCCACCTACTGAACCTATCGTTACTCCACCAGTAACGCCAGTCATTGGTCCACCTACTGAGCCTGTCATTGGTCCACCTGGCGAGCCTGTCATTGGTCCACCTGGCGTAATAGAGCCACCGATTACATTACCTGAGCCTCCCCCCTTTATTGAACCTTTACCACCAGTAATACCTGAGCCACCGGTAATAACTCCTGAGCCACCGGTAGTAACTCCACCAACACCCCCAGTTATTGAACCACCAGTAACTCCACCTGTTGAACCAGTACTACCCCCATTAGAACCATTACCACCAGGAGAGCCTGCGCCCCCTCCAGTTGTACCGGGTCCAGTAATTGTGCCACCTGATGAACCTCCTGTAATTGTTGAACCACCGTTACCTCCACCTGATGTACCAATCGTGCCAGTGATTCCACCAACTACACCACCCGTAACTGACGATACTCATTATGGTAGATATAAATGGGGAACACCTCCTGCTATTAAGATACCAACAGGATTGAATCCAGGTTATATAACACCTACTCCATACTATCAAACAACTAATCCTGCACAAAGCCAGTACTATTGGGGACAACATCCATATCAGCCAGGTCCCACTTTTGATCCAGCATTGTACAATACATTACCAAATGCACCTGCAACTCCATGGGGAGCAACTAAAGCACAGCAAGCAGCTAGTGCAGAACAAATATTAGCAGCGATGCGAGGTAGATATCCTTTGTTGGGAACAACAACTGGACAAGTAGCAGGTCCTGTAGCGCCAAGGTAATAAAATCATAAATATCATATAAAGGAAACAATAATGAGTTTCGGTAAATCAACAAGCACAACAACCCCACAATTGACACAAGAACAACGTGATCAAATTGCGGCACAAACAGGTTTCTTCACAGAAACAATTGCACCAACTTACAAAGGCGCAGTAGAGGGAGCCACTAACATTTATAATAAAAATGCTGAAGGTGTACTTACTGCTGCACAAAATCAAGCTAGCATGGCCGGACAAGCACAAAACGTATTAGGTGAAACTGGCGAATCAGCACTACGAACTGGTATCACTGGACTAGAAAGTTTATTCAATCCTGATTACGAAGCTAATCAAATAGCAGCAGCAATGGCACCAGCACAAGCACAGTATGAACAAAACTTAGCTGGACAAAAAGCAATGTTTGGAGGCACTGGCAATTTAGGCAGTGCAAGAGAAGCATTAGCTGGTAGACAATTAGCCGGTACTACACAAGCATTGCAAGCTAAAACTGCAAGTGACATTCAAGCTAACGTTGCAAATCAACGAGCAGCAGCAGCACAAACATTAGCTGGACTTGGTCAAGGTGGAATTGGTCAAGCATTAGGCGCTGCTGGTCAAAAAGTAAGTGCTGCAATGACACCTCAACAATTGTATAATCAATATGCAAGTGTTATATTTGGTACACCAAGTGCAAGCTATAATCCAGACTTTAGAGGTACACAAGGTTCAACACAGACTGGCAGTAAGTTTGGTTTTGACTTTGGTAATAAGATTCCAGGACTATAAATTATGGCTTACACTTATCCTCAATCATATGGTATGGGCATGGACGCAAGTTATGACCCACAAGAAGAAGAACGCAAGCGTCTTGAAAGACAATTACAAGAACTTAGTGGTGGTGCACCTGAACAACCTATCGCAGGACCTGTTAGTCCTGAACAAATAGGACAACTTCCTGAACCTACTCAACCTAATCAACCAACTCAATCAATGTTGCCACAACCTAGCGAACCAGTTCAAGTAGCTGGTCCTATGCAGGCTCCACCTCAACCCCAAACTATGGATAATAATCAATTGCAACAAGCAATGAGTATGGATACTACTGCACAACCAGATATACTTGATCAATTTGCTAATCAAGGAATTAAAATGCCTGGTATGCAAATGCAAGTTGGTGCCGGTACAGCTCCTGCGACAAATTACGTTAATCAATATCAAAGTATACAAGACGATCCAGGCAAACTATTACAGTTTAGTCAAGATGAAACTATACCTGATTGGATGAAGGGTCGTGCAAGAAATCGTGCTGCTGATATTTTAGATAGCGAACGTCAAAAGCAGTTGGCTAAAGAACGTATGCAAAACATGGGTCCCAACGACTTAGAAAAAGCATTGCGTGAAAAGACTACAGGTGGTAGTTGGTTCAAAGCAATAATGTATGGCATGTTGGGTATGGAGAACTCAGCGCAAGAAGAAGCAGCTAAATTGGGTCTTGGTAAAGAGACTAGCATAATGGGCACTGATGGTAAGCCTTACATAGTTAAGTTAGCTAGTAATGGTACGCCAATTGAAGGCTACAATGCTGAGACTGGAGCTAAATTAAAACCTAATGAGTTAGTAAGTGTAACAGCGGGTGCAGCAGCACAAAAAGGCGCAACTACTCATACTGGTAAAATGCAAGATATGACTACTGGTGAAGTATATTATGAAAGAACTACTCCACAAGGTATTCAATTAGTTGATACTAATGGTAAACGCTATAGTGGACCTAGCAATAACTTACGACCATTCGGTATTGGTAGTGATATCGCTACTAAAAATCAAATGCAATTACAAGAACTACAAAACAAACTTGCATTCGCAGGCCCCACAGCTAGTGTTGCAGAACGTGAAAAGATTATTGCTGAATCAGAAGCAAGATTTGGTCCCTTACCAGAAGAATACAAAGCTAGAGTACGTGGTGGAACTCCTCAAGTACAAGGTACTGTACCAACGGGTAGAGGACAAACTCAAATGCCAGATCAAGCTATGCCAGGTGCACAACCGGTAGCTCAAGGTCAACCAACCGTCGCCGGCCGACAACCTACAGTTCAAGGACAACCTACGCAAGCAGGGCCAGTAGCACCAAGACCAATGGCACAAACTGCCCCGGCTGCAGGTGGTGCTGGTCAACGAGTTGGTGGCATGGGCGGAGCAACTCCAGCGCAACGTGAAGCTAACTTAGCTACACAACAAAAGCAGGCAGCAGAAAATATTCAAGTTGCTGGTGCTAGAAGTCAAAGTTTCAATAAGATACTTGATGAAGAAGTTCGTCCACAAGCACAAGCAGGTGATACAGTAAGTTCAGTTCGCAAACAACAATTTGCAATGTTTGATCGACCAGGTGTTGACAGTAATAAGATATTTGGTTTATATAACGCAGCACAAGAAAATCCAGGAGATCAAAAATTAAGTATTTTGCGTGATATCTTTGGTGGAACATTTAAACCAGAAACTGAAGTAAGTCAACGCATAGCTTTATTAAATTTAAATCCTCAAGAAAAATCAGCATTAATGGAATACAATATTGCTAATCAACGTATTAATGCGGCAACATTGAAGCAAACAGCAGGCCCTGGCTCTGTTAGTGATGCAGAACAACGTGCAAATCGTGAAAGTAACGTTGATCCAACTAAGATTCCTGCGCTTGGTGCATATAACGCCATGGCACAAAGTCAATTTAGTGGTGACTTAGCAAGATACAAGGGTGATTGGGCAGAAAAGCAACCAGCTTCTAATGCGTTACAACTTGATAAAGCATGGCGTAAAGAACAAAGTAAATTAAGTCAACTATATGGTGAGATCGCTAAAAAACGTGCAACATATATTTCAAGTAATGGTGCAACAACTGCCGCGGTGCGTGAAGGCTATAAACGATATCCTATTCCAGAATACGATCCTCAAACAGAATCATGGAAAAAGACTAAGCCACTAGCTGAAATTTATGGAAGATAATATGAATCCACAAGAATTAGAACAAAAACGACAAGAAGCATTAGCTGCTGGTTACACTGAAGATGAGATTAATCAATATGTGCAATCAATCAATACTCCACAACCACAACAAGGTGTTGGTGCTATGGATCGTAGCGAAGAATACACGGGTCTTGCTCAGGGTATAGGCTTAGACGCAGCAACAAAAGCTGTAGAGTATGGTGTACCCGCCGCAGCGGCATATTATGGTGGAAAAAAATTAATTCAAAATTTTAGAGGGACTCCTACTGCACAACAAGCACAACAAGCACAACAAGCAACTCGTTCATTCGCCACACCAACACAGCAAGCAGTTAACGCAGGTCGTCCTAGTTTAACTGTACAACAAGGTGGATTAAGTAGTGGCCCAGTTCAACCAACTACCCCTACTACACCACCACCAACACAACCATCAAGTATGGTTCAACGTGGTATAGATTACACAAATAAAATTCGTGAAATAGCAATGAATAAAGTTTTACAAAATGTAGCTAAAGGCGGTACGGCAGCGGCAGCTATGTTGACACCAGGTAACGTAGGTCAAAACTATCCAGTACCTCAACAAGGCCCATATCGTGGTATGGAGATTAATCCAATGACTAATCGTCCATGGACACCAGAAGAATTAGCACAGATCAATAGGTAACACATGAGTACACAAGAACAATTAACACAAGTCTTTAATGACAATTTCGTAAGTTACTTTCGCAGTCACGTAGCACATGTTAACATCATGGGCAGAAACTTTGCAAGTGACCACAAACTATTACAAAAAGTCTATGAAGATTTGCAAGATCAAATTGATATGATTGCAGAATTACTACGCACATTGAGTGAGTACATGCCATGTGATATCACTGATGTAATTAATGACAGTCATATACCTGCAAGTAAAATTGAAGGCACAAGTATAGAATTAATAACTGAAGTAAGAGATGATTTGGAACATTTGAAAGGATGCTATATTGATTTAATGAGTATTAGTGAAGATGAAGGTCACCAAGAGATTGCAAACTATGCACAAGATAGAATCTTGGCTATTGCAAAACACATTTGGATGTTATCTGCTACATTAGACTAAGTTAAGACACCAAAAGTGCTATCAAGAACCATATGATTTTGTGTCTTTCTAGTATGGGTATCAACGAATTGGCAGGCGAGTTTGTTAAGCACTAATTTTTTTATAAGCATAACTTCCACGAACATCGTAACCATTTTTACTATGAAGTTTTAAGAAACTATCTTGTTCTTTACGCATAGTGGTTGAACAGATGATTGGTATTTGATAATATCTAGCGAAGTTTTCCCAGATAGTCATCATATCTTTTATCAACAACACCCGATGTTTAGTAGACAATGTTAAATCAACATGAGCCATTTTAATGACAACCATTTTATCATCACTCCAAGCACTAGATTCATTTGCTTTTGCCCAAGTATATGCTAAGAGTTTTTCATTGTCTTTACACACACTAACTAATTCAGTAGAAGGAGAATAAAACTGATTGACAACTGCTAATGTAATGTTTCTACTATAAACTACTGGCTCTGGCTTGAATATTGTATCAATTTCATTTTGAAAATGTTGTTCTGCCATATTGACGATGTGTTGCACATCATTACCAGTTGCTGATTCCCAATTATAATTAATCATTGCATTTCCTTTCAATCTGATATTTAACTTTTCAAAAAACCAACCGATAAATACTACTATGGAAAAAGCTAAAGAATTGAAACAGAAACAAGTTAACAAGCCTAACGGTGGCAGGGGCGGTGTACGTCCGGGTGCAGGTAGACCAAAAGGTTCTACCGAGTACGTAACTGTTGAGGGATTATTAACTAGTATAAAGACACAGACAAAAGGTAAGAATTACGAAGAAATCTTAGTTGAAGATTTTCTACAAGCTAGAAATAGAGGAGATAGTCAACTAACAGTAAAATATCACAATTTGATATTGAACAAAGTAATGAATACATTGGCTAGAATTGAAGTTACTGACAGTGCTGATGCAGTAGAAGCTAAACAATTAGCGTTTAGTGAGGCATTAGCTAAACTCACTGGTTTACAGAAAGAATAAATAGATATATGCCGTTAATGAAATCAACATCGCCAAAAGCATTCAAACAGAATGTTAAAAAAGAGATTGCTGCCGGAAAGCCCCCTAAGCAGGCCGTAGCTATTGCATATGCTACAAAAAGACAAGCGGCTAAAAAATCTTCTAAAGGAAAAACAAAATGAAAGATAGCAATTTAAGTTACATGGGTGGCGAAGGGTATAGTCGTAACAACTCAAGTAAAGTTCAAGTAAACGAATGGTCTGGTCATGCAAATGATGGACGATTAGTCAATAAAGGTCGTGGACCAACAGTTGGTAACAAAGGCACTAAATCTACTCCAGGTACGAGTAGCATGCCTGGACTGCACACTGGTAAAGATATGTTTATGGGTTCAAGTAATCCACAAGTTCGCACTCCAGGTGGTACTCGTACATGGGAACCTAAATGTGAACAAAATTACAAGGGCAACGCAGACAAGATTAACGTAGGTCGTGGTCCAACGAAAGGTAATCAACTATGACAACTTATCAAGTAGCAGGCACAACAATAATTTTACTTGGTGATGGTACTACCTATGCAGGTAATATTGCTGTAGCTGACTCTATTAATCCAATTACAGGTGGTATGGGTGTTAATACAGTTAAAATTATTAATTCAAGCGCGGCTAACGTAGCTGATGTAACATGGACTCCAGAAACTGTAACTTATTCTTTTGTAAATGTACCATATACTACAGATAGTGTAATTGGAATAAACGCAAGTATTAACGTAACTGTAGCTAGTTCAGGTTATACTGTTACATTTACCGATGGCGGTATTGACTATGCTATTGCAGAAACAATAACTATAGGTGGCGTTGACGTTGGTGGCGCATCAGTAACAAACGATATAGTAATTACAATAACAGACGTTAGTGTACTTGGTGCAATTACTGAATTCACTATAACAGGTACTCCACTATGGCCTCAGTCAGTAACCAGTGAAGTTTTTCTATTACCAAATAGTGAAAGTTTCATTCAAGTAACAAACAGTACACCAACTGGTGTATATTTTACAAGTAACTGTGGTGATGGCAACGTATATATTTCGCCAGTTACAGTTATAGGATAAAAGGAAAACAAAATGTCTAATCCACAAAGTAAAGCAATCAATCAAAAACGCGGACCTACAACTGGTAACGCAGGTACACCATCAAAGCGTTCACAATTCATGGCTGACAAATCAACGTCAAGCAGTGAAAAATCTGTGTTAGCTAACATGGTCACAAGTGCATTAGAAATGCGCGGTCGTGGTCAAGCAGGTCATACTAATCCAGCACTAGAGGGATTACATGAACGCACAGGTCCTAAAGTTAATCCAACAAGCAATGGAAGTAAATTGCCTGGCAAATATAAAAAATAAATATATTTGTAAGTATAAAGACAGGGTGACATGGGGTTGCCCTGTCTATAGCATAGTAAAAGGAAAAAGAAATGAACAAGAAAACACCTACATCAACTGATATCTGGGAAACTGAAGTTAAAGAAGAAATTAAAAAACAAGTAGTTTCAACTGATATCGCAGACTCATCAAAAATTAAAAAGCCAACTCCCCCAGTTAGTCTTAATAGTTCAGAATATGACTTAGAAGGACTAATGACTGACTTTCCAACTGCAAAAGAGTTAGAACGTTTTGTATACGATGAAACTGGAATCGTATTAAACTTAAAAGGTCGTGCAAACAAACTAAAGTATCAAGTTGCAATGGATACACTTAATGGTGTTGATATTGCTGAAAGTTTTAAGGGGACAGAAAATCCATATATTGACCGTACTGAATTAGTACCAGTTGATCCAATTAAAGAACCACCTGCACGTGACGGTAGTTTACCTGCTCGTAGTGAAACTCAAAACGTATTTTACAGTCCTATCATTCCTCATCCAGATCCAAATCAACGAGCGCAAGATAAAAAGGTTCATATGATGTTCCGTAAATATAAAAACGGAATGATTAGCTATGAAATATTAGGTCCACTATCACAACAACCACATGGTGAAAAGATTGATAAGTTTGGTCGCACTAGACCAGAAGTTATTAAGTGGGTTGATCCTAGAACAGGTGAACAAGTTATTATGCGTGAAGATGGAACATTAACTCCACAAGGTAAACGCCTACGTGCTATGATGCAAACTTTTAGAGTTAACAATACCAATCAATGGGAAGTATGGATTGATAGAGAATTCGTTTCATTGAATGATTCAGTAGCACACAATCCTTGGGATTTAAGTAAATGATAAAACGAACTGATGGTTCAACTATGAATGTTCCATTATCTCCTAGAGATAATGAAATACATATTGCACAAAAAACTAAAGAAGAAAATTTAGTTCGTGACACTTTGATTTTACAAAAAGTCAATAAAGTACATAGGGAAGCATTTAAAGAACGCTTCCCTGGACAAGTAGAACATTGTATGCGATTAACCGCAGAACGACTACAAGCCATATTAACTAGAAAGCCTAGTGACATGGCAGACACATCAACATGGCAAAGTACAGCGCAAGACATACATGATTTAAGTCATGGATTGTATTATTTAAGTATTATAAATCAGCATTATCCCATAGAGACTGAATAATGATTGGTTCAGAAACTTTAATGGCAAGAGCCTTGCGCTATGTTGTTGACGAAAACAATCTAACTATTGACAGCTTAAAAACTATACCAGGTCCATTAAAGAATAGTTTAATGGATTTGAGTATAACTATTGCAGATGATATGAAGTATCATCAACTGAAATACTTTAGACCATTTGAACATCAAAAGAGTTTTTTCTTAACTGGTAAGCATGAACGCAGAGGCATACTTGCAGCTAATCGTATTGGTAAAACAGTTTCAACATGTTTTGAAACAGCAATGCATTTAACAGGGCAATATCCTGATTGGTGGGAAGGCTATCGTTTTGATAAAAGTATTACTTGTATGGTAGCAGGTGAGGGCTGGAGTCAGGTAGCGTTAGTATTGCAAAATGAATTATTGGGAACACAAGATGTTAAGATTACTGACAATCTTGGCACAGGCGCAATTCCTCGTGAATGTATTGTTGTTAATACAATGCGTAATGATGGAGCAAACTGCATTGGCGTAGAGATTCGTCATAAATCAGGTTCTAATAGTTATTTGTTATTTGCTAATTACACACAAGAAGTTCGTCAATTGCAGGGTTTCAAGTTAAATCTTGCTGTGTTTGACGAACAACCACCAGATGATTTCTTTAGTGAAATAGTTACTAGAACTGCAACAACACAGGGTAAAGTGTTGTGTTCGTTTACACCATTAAAAGGTCTTAATGGATTAGTTAGTAAGTTCTGGAATAGAGAAGAAGGCTATGAGTTTATTCGTGTAAGTTGGGATGATGTACCTGAATATGATCCATGGGGACAACCATTCTTGTTAATGTCAACTCGCAGACAACTAGAACGAGATTACTTACCACATGAACGTGAAGCACGTATTGCTGGTAAACCTGTAATGGGTAAAGGAGCAGTGTTCCAATTAAATAACTGGCCTACATACAAGACAGGCGAGATTGACTTTCAACGTATGCCAAACATACAACGTGTAATTTCACTTGACTTGGGTTTAGTAAATGATAAAACAGTTATTAGTTTAATGTATTGGGAACCATATGAAAGAACAGCATACTTGCACAAACAAATTGTAGTGCAGGGAATGGAAGAAGCTGTACCAACTCAGTACATTAATCACTTGTTAAGACCAGAAGTATTTGGTACTCCAATCGTATTACCAGCTGATGCAAACACAAGTGGTAGATATACTATGAGTGCAAGTAGTATTAGAGAACTATTTGAACAATATGAATTAAATGTATATGAGAAAGCTATAATGAATCCACCTGACAGCGAAGGTCGTGTAACAAATCACAAAGCATATGGTATCAACCAAATGCGTCAAATGCTTGAAGTTGGTAGTTTAATGGTAAACGAAAACTGCACACATTTTCTAAGTGAAGCACAAAACTATTATGTAGATGAAAAGGGTAGATTTTCAGACCCAGATGATTGTATTGATAGCTGTAGATATGGATTATTGGCGTGTTTGCAGGGCATTTGCGAGCCATGGGACAATAGAACTCCTCAACAACGAATGATGGCGCAACGAGATAGGTATGTACGTAAAGATGACAGCAATAAGCCTGCTTGGAAAACGACCTATAACGCATCAAATTAAAAAGACTAAATAGTATATAAAAAGGAATTCCCAATATGTTGGATATTAAAAACATTCCAGTACAAGATATAAATCAAAATAGAAATATTAATTCTAGATTTGTACGCATGAAAAATCAAATGGACGTTAAAATGGCGTCTTATTTGCGCTATTTAGGAACTAAAAATGCTGTTAATAGAGCCAGTGATTATCATTATCTTTGCCTTGCTGTCACTGACAGTACTGCTCCTGTAAATGGCATTGATTACATTCACCCATCAGTTAAACCAGTAGTAGATTATGCTACTGCTGTTATTGCTAAAGGCTTGATGCCAAATGGCGAGATCAATTTTGAATTTGTAGCTGATGGTCAAGATGATGAAGTAGCAGCTAGACAAGCTAACGATATGGTTAGTAAAGTTGTCAATCAAATGAATGACCCACACTTTATTTTAGAGCGTTGGATCATGGACGCTTGTATGCACAAAAATGGTATGATGATGATCAAACCAGTACGTGAGCAAATCACTCGTTATGTAGAAACACAAGGTACAAGTGACCAATTACATGCATTTGAACAACAAGCTGCTGAAGCAGGATTAACTGCATTACGTCAAAGCCGTAGACGAGTTAACGTTAATACTGAAAAAGTTTTTGCTGAAGTAAAACAATTAATTGGTGATCAACAAAGTTCAATGGCTAGTAGCATAGTTGATGACTTTATCAGTAAATTAAAAGATGAAAATTCTAGTGAATCAGTACTAGATGGTATGTCAGAAAACATGGCTGGCATGGGTAGTGAATTATATACAGGTGAACAACAAATATTAAATGACGCAATAAAGCGCAATTCTGTATACACTGCAAAATACAAACTAACTGGCTATAGTATTAATATTAAGTTTCATCCAATTGCACAACACTATTGGATATGTGATCCAACTGTACCTGAAATGAAAGATCAGCCATTCTGTGGTTACTATGATCCAATGACGATTCAGGAAGCGTTAGAATTATATCCTGGAATACATTTAGAAGATTTCAGAGAACATGCTGAGTATAATATGAATGGTGCTTATCAAGCAGGTTCAGTATTAAACAACTTAGCAATTCACGCAAGAGACTCTGTGCCTGTCATGGGTATACCTGTTAGTTCGGCAGCAAGTGCTGATCCAGATAGTCGTCAAGTGTCTGTCGTAACAGTATGGAACAAATATGACATAGATGGTGATGGCGAACTAGAACTTATAGAATTAATTTATTCAGGTTCATATATCATTTCAGCAAGAGAAGTAGAGTTCATTCCGGTCGCAAACATGTGTCCGAAGCCACTACCTGGAAACTTCTATGGCATGAGTATTGCTGAAAGTGTTATTCCAATGCAAGAGTATAACACAAGTGCTGCCCGTGCTGAAATTCAATTAGGTCTATTAACTGCTACACCTCGTATTGGTGTTAAACCAGATAGACTAGATTTTGAGATGTTACAAGATGGCGAAGCAGCTATCTTTATATTAGACAGCAAATTTGATCCGGCAAAAGACATATATCAATTACCTCCTCCAAGCGGAAACTTACAATTCTTGGAAGTTGCTATGAATCGCATACAACAAGATACTATGGCTATGGTTGGAATGACTACTCCATCAGATGTATTCAATCCAGAAATCATGTCACCAGGTAATTCAGGTATTAAATTACAACTTGCATTAACTCCAAATCAAATCATACAAGATAACACTGTACGCAATTCAGCCGAAGGCTTGAAAGAAGCATTATGGTTAGTATGGCGTACATTGATTCAATATGGTGATGACTATGGAGTTAAGAAATTAGCACAAAACTATCACCCAGATAAAAAGCCAGAGTTCTTAGATTACATGGCATGGGACGATATGAACTTCTGTGATAGAAAACAAATTCACTTAGAATTAAGTATTGGTATGATGAGTGAAGAAAACGCATTAGGTCGTTTACAGATTATTCAGAAGTGCCAAAGTGAGTTATATCAAACTACACAAGGTATGGTATCACAAGGTACATTAACTAAAGAAATATATCAGAAAATTAAAAAGCCATTTGCTGATACATTATATGTACTTGGTGTAAAAGATTGCAATAGCTATCTACCTAGTGATGAAGAAGTTGCACAAATGATTGAACAGGGCAAACAAGCAATGTCTCAGAAAGAACCTACTCCAAGTGAGAAGAAGGATCTAAGTCAAGCACAATTGAACGATGTTAAAGCACAACAGATTTTGGGAGAATTCTCAGGTCAAGATGCTGAAACACAGTTAGATTACATGGCATTAGCGCAAGGACAGCCTAAAGTTTATTCGTAAAATAAATGTATAAATAACACAATAAGGAAAAGAAATGATAGATCAAAACTCAGTTGAGTTTTACAACAATAGATTAGTAATAGATTATACAAAAATAAAAGACTTGACCCCACAACAGAAAGACAGAATCAGAAGTTATGGGAGTCAAGCAGAAACATTATTGAAGAACAAAGATTTAGCGATGTTTGTTCATCATTGGAAATTTGAATTGACTGATGTACTCTCTAGTATTAGAGGACATACAACAGATGATAATGCACAGCGAATAGCACATAGCAATGAACTCGCTGGCATGGACAGTTTCATAAACAGCCTTAAAAGGGCTGTTTACTTGAAAAATAAACTTGGTAATACGGAAGTACCCGAGTAATTTTATAGAAAGAAAATTTAATGACAAACGAAATCAGCCCTAACAGCACACCAGCTGCGGTCACTGAACAAAGTGCAGTCCCTAGTTTAGACTCAATAGCAGCTAAAATGACCGCGATGCGAAATGAAACATTGCGTAACCAGATTAGACCTACTGAACAGACTGCAACAGGTCAAGAAGAATCGGCAGAGACTTCAAGCCCTGTGGCACCAGACAATGGAGACATTGAGCCAGAAGTTGTTGATACTTTAGATAGTGATATTGGCGAAAGCAATTTGGAAGCAACTGCCCCTGAAGAGGTAAGCACTGACAGTACAAATTCTACATCAGACGAACTAATTGATTTTATTGAATTCGCAGAAACTAACCCGAACGCTAAGTTCAAGTTTATGAAGAATGGTAAAGAAGTAGTTATTGATGCTAAGAAAGCAGCCGCGATATTAGGTCAAGGATCAGCAATACATGAAGAAGCACGCCAACTGAAAATTGAACGAGCAGACTTTGACGAATATCTCAAAGAAACTCAGGCAAGACAAGAAGGTTTGACTCTAGCAATGGAATTTACAGTTCAGCCTAAGTTGCAACAAGCGTATGATGAAATTGTTAAAACACAAAATTATCAAACTACGTTTCAGCAACAGTTACAGCAAACAAGAGATCCTGCAGTAATTGCAAGAATTCATGCAAGCATGGCACAGAATGAACAGTATATTCGTCAACAACAGCAAGCTATTGGGCAACTAAAGCCAGCAGTTGATGAGTTCAGGCAAATTCGTTCACAGCAAGTAAATCAAAGACTTGAACAATCTCGCAAAAACTTCCAAGACAAGGAATTGAAAAATGAATATGTCTACAAAGAAGTTAGAGAGAAATTGTCAAAGCATTGGTCTCAAGCTAATGAAGAAATTATACCTGGAGTTCCAAACTTAGACCTAATCTCAAGTGATGAGCAATTGCTTTCACTGGTACGAGACGGACTACGCTATAGAGATAAACCAACTACTAAATCAGCTGGATCCTCAATGGCAGCATTAACGCAAAGACGCAGTAGTTCAACTACTCCACGAGGCGCTAGTGATGACATGAACAAACTTCGTGAACAAGCCAAGAGCGGCGATAAAAAAGCCGGAGACAACCTACTAGTACAACGATTACAACAAATACGTGGTGCTAGAGGTGGTAGATAAAATAGCCTAATTACATTTTAAGGAGATTATTATGGCAGAAATTACAACCAGTCAAATTGGTAACGGTACAACAGCTTATGGATCTGATATCGTTGTCAAAGACCTAGACCTAGATGTGTCTAACCGTGTTAAAGATGACACCCCTGTATTGAACATGGCGATGTCAAAAAAGCGTAAAGTCAATTCAACATTGCCCCTATGGACAGACGATATCTATCGTGCGCCCGCAGTACAAGCACAAGTTGAAGGCGCTACTGTTAATACCAGTCAAGCAGAAAGTAACAGTCGTTACAACTTAGGTAACTACACTCAGATTTTCAGTACCGTTATTGCGGCATCTGGAACTGCACGTGCTGTTATGCAGTCTGGTGGCGATCCTCAAGCATATCAAGAAGTCAAGCAATTGATTGAATTGATGTTTGACGTTGAGCAACAACTAGTTCGTGCTGACCAAATCGGTACTAAGTATGCTGGTCAAAGTGGTACAGCAAGTGGATTACCTGCTGGTCAAACAGGCCGTCGTATGGGTTCATTGGCAAGTTTTGCTGGTACTCAATCTTTTAACACTACTTCAGGTAGCGTAACTGGTTTAGATACCAACATCAACAATGAAGATACTGATGCTGTAGTTCAAGCTACAAATGCATTACGCATTTATGCTAATGGTTCTAGTTTCATTACTGGTACCTTTACTAATCAGTACTTCAGTCCTGCATTGTACAAGCAATTGGTAACAACTGCTGAACAACGTTACAACGCTAAAATTCGTACTATCGTAGCACCTACAAGTCTACGTACTAGTATTTCCGATAATATCACACAAAGTCGTGGTATCAATCGTGTAAATTCAGAGCGTGGTGACACAATCAGTACTTACGAAGGTGACTTCAACTACACTTATGAAGTTTATGATTCTTGGATCATGGACCAATCAGGTGTAAGTAACAGCATTTACTTCTTGAATGAAGATGTTGTACAATGGGGTTCATTACGTGATCTAGGACCTAACAATGAAGTGTTCTCAAACGCAGACGCAAGTTTGGATCAGTTCATCATGGAAGGTACATTGATTGTACGTAACCCAGCTGGTATCGGTATGTTGAACAACATTGAAGCAGGTACAACTGCTCAAGCTAGTTTGCCAAGCGCACGTCCAGCAGAATTGGTAAGTCGTGTAAACTTCGGACCAGGCGACGTAACACCTTAATATTAAGTTGTTATAATATAAAAAGCCCCAGCAATGGGGCTTTTTTGTTGTTACTAACGATAATTTAAAAATACTAAATACATATATGAACGATTTAAATAACCCAGAATACTTAGATAATACAGACCCAGAAAAGAACCATGATTATTGGAGACAAGATCACGGTGGAATGGTAACTAATCATAATGGAATAGCAGATAAATTATTAAAAAATAATGATTTGTATAACTCTATGAAAGGTGATTGGAGTAGAACAGCATACAATAAAAGTAATAATATAAAAGTTACTACTGGTCGTGAAGATGGTAAGTTTTATATTAAACGTGAACAAAACAACATTGATGCAATTATACAGCATGTTAAAGAATATCGTGCTATGGCAGAAGCAGGTGTTCCTGATCCATTAGCACCATTAATGCCTGATGGTACATTAGGATATAAATGGATGGAATTACCTTCAGTAATCAGCATACGAATTAGCGATCAATATTTTGGTGGTATGCCCTGGAATGCTATTAAAAATGATAGAACATTAAAAGCACAATTTTATCGTGTAGTACAACAAGAGTATCCTCAATATGTGTGCTATCCGGGTGGTAAACTGCCAATACCTGTACAGGTATCATACCCAACTAAAGCAGGGCAGCAGAAATTTTTTAAAGGACATTAATAATGTTTGTAATCCCAACAGCAGATGACTTAGTAATATTCATCAAAGATTTCACAGGTAGCACAAATACAGATGAAATTAAAAAGTGTATTTTTATGGCAGAATTGTCAATGCGTAACATTGAGTTACCTGCATTGCGTTGCGATCCATATGATACACAGAACATAGGTGTAGTTAATGCATTAGGGCAGATTCCTATTCCTGGCGATATGAATAAGCCTATATTGTTTTTTAAACAGGGGCAACAATATGTAACAAGTGCTAGTGCAACCGGAGATGTGGCAACATACACAATCACTTTAACTAGTGTACCAAATCAAAACTTAGTTCCGGGTATGCTTGTTGGTGGTACTGGTATTGGCACTGGTGCCGAAATACAAAGTATTACTGGTCCTAATAACACAATAATAACATTAACAGTATTGAATACTGGTGCTGTAAGTGGTTCAATTTCATTTACTACTGTTGGTTCAACAAGCAGTCAAACAGGACCCTGGATAGTTTACGATAGAATTGGTGATAGAGATATTATTACTCAAGGTATGATTGCACAACTCTATTTGCAACCAGTAAACGTACCTGCTGTTATTCGTGGTAAGTTCAGTGAAGTTGGCGCAAATTATGAATTCTTACCATATGTTGCTCAAGGTGATTTGATTAACATGTACTACTACAGAGCATGGCCTCTGTTGTTTAGTCCTGCAGATGACCAATTGATTAGTGCTGTAGGCAGTGTTACTAGTGTATCTGGTGCGGGTCCCTGGACTGGTGCAATAGCTGGTATGGATAGTACTGAAGGATTAGAAGCAGGTGATATAATATATGCTACAGATGATACAGGCAGTATAGGTACAGGTACAGTAACTGTAGATACAGTTTTAAGTTCAACAAGTATTACATTTATTGCAACTGGTGGATTGACTCCAGTAGTAGGTGATGTAACTGACATATATGAAACTGATGTTGATGTACAAAGCAATGCAGTTTTGTCAACATGGCCTGAAGGTTATGTTTATAGTACTTTGCGTGAATACTTTATAAAACGCCACAATGATCAAGACGCGGCAGTATACGATGCTAAATTTAAAGAAGCATGGAACGTTGTTACTGACCAAAACAATCTTGGGAAATGGAGTGGTGGACATACACGATTAACTTCAGTATGGCAACCAAGACAATATCGTCAATATAATATTAAGTAAGGATCGTTAGTATGCCTAACAATTTAAATAGCTTGTACTCATTTAACAACAATGTAAGTGTTTCAAGTAACAATTTTACAACGTTGTATAATTCTACAACAGGTAATATAAGTACGGGTAATGTTTCACAAAGAAACTTTACTACCTTATATTCTAATCAAGTAGATATTGATCCAACTAAACCATATGGAAATGCAAATGTAGAAGCATTTTTAAATGCTGGAAGTGATATTGGAGGCAATGTTGTACAGAACATCAACATGAGTGGCACAATCACAGTTGGTGGTGAAAGCTATTTAGGTCTAGTTGGTAATGTACATATTGACGGTGGTACATACAATTCGTTTTTAACTACTGATGGTAATGGTGGGTTGAGTTGGACTACTCAAACATTAAATGAAAAGACTCCATTCATTCATTTTGATGTTACAATTAATGGTAACAACCAACAGTTTACTGATGCAAACATTGCATTTTACTCAAGTGTAGATTATATCAACTTGTTTAAGAATGGTATCAATATTGAACCATTCTACTTTCAATTAATAAATCCAACTACTGTACAAGTTGATCTTGAATTAAGCGCAGGTGATACCATTGACATACTTGCTAGTGGTGGTGGAAGCGCGGCAGCTGCTGGTAGTAACAATGAAGTTCAATTTAATTTTGATGGGTTCTTAGCAGCTAATAATCAATTTACATATGATCAAATTACAAACATATTAACTGTAGGTAATATAACTACAACGTCAATAGTTGCAAATACTATTCAAGTAACTGATGCAGTTAGCAACACATTAGTATTTTTTGATGATAGTGGTAATATAAATCCTGCTGGTGGATTTACTTCAGCATCATATCCCGTATTTGATTTAGATGGTACATATGGATATTATGCTGGTACGATTGATAACAATACTGCATTAGCATTATATTTTATGAATACCACTGAATCTGATAGTTTCATAGCAAGTAATCCAACAACTATTGTAATTAACGATACCGCTATTACTGGTAACAACTGGACTGTTCCAAAAATTACAAGTGTTTTTTATCCGTTTGGCCCTGGCACTCCTTATGTGCAAATCGTACATACCGATGGCGTTGTTAATAATGGTCCTGCAGTTGGAAATGTAACTGTTCAAAATACTGGTATAGAATTTACAGCAAATTTAGCAACTGGTTTAGATGCTAATATAGCAAACGTAAGTATCAGCGGTGGATTTAATGGTTACGTATTATCAACAGATGGCGTAGGTAATTTAAGTTGGGTCTCCGGTGGTGGCGGAGGTGGTAATGGTACTGCGGTTGGTGGTCCCAATGCAATACAATTTGCCAATGCAATAGCTCCAACAAATTTTGATGGTAGTCAAGACTTTACATTTACAAAACAAACTAGCACAACATATGATACATCTTGGGTGCATATTAATAGCAATACTGATCCCAACGCTGGTTTTCCTGATTTTAGTAGAATCAGTTTTGACAGAGATGGAACGGAAGGTACTGGCTATGGTAGACTAGATGGTCAATATTTAGACTTTTATACTACAAGTTCTGAACGTCACACTAGTGATGGGGGCTTTTCATTTGTAGGACCCAATCCAACAGTTGCTCCTACTAGTATAGTTATGGCTGGTAATATTGATTTTAATGAAGCGTGGTTTTCTCCTGTAATTGGTACTGTTAAATTAGGTAATGTAGCTAATGTACAAATCAGTGGTGGTAGTAGTGGATATGTATTAAGAACTAATGGATCAAATGTTTTAAGTTGGACAAATACCATTGCTAATTCAACTTATGCCACAAGTGCAGGTACTGCAAGTACTGCAGGTACAGTAACAACTAATGCACAACCAAACATTACTAGCACAGGTACACTAACTGGTTTAACTGTTAGTAACGCAACAGGTGTTGTTAACTTTACTACAACTGCAAACGTGACATTAGGTGCAGTTGCAAACTTACACATATCTGGTGGTAGTAGTGGACAGTATTTAAGTACCAATGGAAGCGGAACATTAAGTTGGGGAACACCAGCTTCAGCATCTGGTATCAGTAATGGTACAAGTAATGTAAACATTACAACTTCAAATGGTAATGTTACTGTAGGTGTAAATGGCGTAAGTGGAATTGCAACATTTGCTGATAGTGGAGTTACTTTTACCGGTACTACAACCATTCAACAGGCAAAAGAAAAGGTTACTAGCAATGCAACTGGTAGTACTGGTACTATCAATTATGATGTATTAACTCAAGCAATCATTACCAAAACAGCTAATGCTACTGCAAACTTTACATTAAACGTTCGTGGTAATAGTACTGTTACATTTAATAATACTGTATCAAGTAATGAAAGTATGACATTGACTTTTGTTAATAAAAATGGTACTACTGGATACGTGTTGACTGCACTGCAAATAGATAGTACAAGTCAAACATTATTGTGGGCAGGCGGAGTAACGCCTACTGTAGGTACTACAAGTGGATATGATGTTTATAACTTTAATATTATTAAAACTGCGGCAAACACATATGCTGTATTTGCTACTGTTGGAGGATATAAGTAATGCCGTTAATTAATACGTTCGGCGCATTAAAAGAGCAGAACTTTTCAGTTGCTCGTAATCCCGGCTATTCTGATAATTGGCTTAATGCTATAAGTTTAAAAGTTAGTAATCCTAACGTAACTGGATCTACTAGAGTTAAAAACAAATACATGGCCAATCAGATTTGGGAGTACGGTTATGAATTGTCTACTAGTGGGACTGGAACGCAACGTGCTTACGTAGTAAATTTTACTGAGAGTAATGGTAATTTAAATTTTTATAAAGTGTTTCAAGATCAGCCATCAATTGGTTCAGATTATACTCGCATAGTGGGTATTGAAAAAGACACATCTAATAACTTACACATATTAACTGATAGTTATATTTTATTAAAATATAATTCTAGCAATGTTTTTAGCATAGGTTATACGTTTACCGAAGCTACTAATATTGGTACACCTATAAACTTAATTAGAGATTCAAATGATTATCTATACATCATAAGTTATGTGAGTACATATATTATAATTGCAAAAATAGATCCATCAACATATTCAGTAGTTTGGTCTAATAAAATAACATTGAGTGTTACTGATTGCAATATTTACATAGACAACTCTAATAATTTGTATGCTATGGTATGGTCTACTACTGGTTCAACAACTAGTATAATTAAACTGGATACTTCTGGCAGTATTATATGGCAGCAATCAAATACTAGCTTTACTGGTTCAGTAAGTCAAAGTTTTGCTTTTGATAGTAAAAATAGAATTTATATGTTGAATCCAACAAGTACAGTTGCAGCTTTGGTAAAATTAGATACTGATGGGTCAACTATTTTTAATAAAACAGTTACCACTGTTGCAGGAATAGGTACATACATAGGCTTGGTAATAAACAGTGATGATGAAATAGTGTTGTTTCAAGAATATCCTGGTGGTGCAGTATATTACACATATACTTGTGCATTGACCAATGATGGGGTAGCGTTGAATTCTACAAGAATTGGTGCTGGCTCACCATTTATATTGTATGATTATTGGGCCACTAACAATGGACATTTATATATAAAAGGATACACTAGTAATTCAAGTATGCCAATTATAATGATTAAAGTGCCTAATAGAAACGATGTACTTTATAATACTGCATATAGTTTCACTGTAACCAATGATGACAGTACAGTGACTACCACATCTAGTAGTTTGATTACTGATAATATTACCAATCCAACAGTATCAACAACTACTATAACATTTTCAACTACAGCATATAGTACAACTGGAGTAACACTAAGTACTACTAGTTATACTCCTACTTTGGGGGCAACTGTACCATTTAGCTATTCTATAGCTTTAGTTTAAGGATTATAAAATGACAACACGCGGCGAAATTAATAGTAACTTCTATCAAATAGTAAATGTTGACGCAAATGGCGCACCAACAGAAGTTAAACCTGAATACTTACCTAATGTAGGTAATGCAAATACAGCAAACTATGCAAACTTTGCAGGCAATGCATTTAGCGTAGATATAAGCAATGTTGTTGGAATAGGAAATATTGCTACTATTAACTTAGATGGTAATGGCGCAAATGTATTATATGGAAATGGAATCTTTGATTCTATACCAAATGCAGCATATGCAAACTACGCAAATTATGCAGGTCAAGTTGTTGATAATGCTCAACCAAACATTACTAGCACTGGTACATTAACAAGTTTAACAGTCAGTGGTAATACTGATTTAGGTAATGTAGGTAATATAACAATTACTGGTGGCACTCTTGGTTACTTCTTACAAACTGACGGTGCGGGTAATTTAGGTTGGGCTGCTGGCGGAGGTGGTGGTAATGGAGTGCCAGGTGGCATTAACACTTATGTGCAGTTTAATGATGGTGGCACATTTGGCGGAAACATAAACTTTACTTATGATGTATCAACAAACGTATTAACTGTTGGTAATATTGCTGGTAATATTACAACACCAGCACAGGGCAACATTACAAGCGTAGGTACACTAATCAGCTTAGATGTAACAGGCAACATTACTGGAAATGCATTACAATTGAATACAGGCACAGGTGTAACAGTTGCTAACATTGGCGCAATGTTCTGGGATGAAGCATCAAATACCGTAACGTTGGGTATGAACAATGGTGTCCAACAACAAATTGGTTTAGAAAGTTATGTATTAGTTAAAGCAAGTGCAACTATTACTGATGGTCAAGTTGTTATGTTTACTGGCGCAGCTGGTAATCACGTGACTGCCGCTCCAGCAGATACAACTAGTGTAGGCTTTAGACCAGAATATATCATTGGTGTTGCAACACAAAATATCGCTACAAACGATTTTGGTTACATCACAGTATTTGGTATTGTGCATGGATTGAACACTAACAGTTTCAACGTTGGTGATATACTTTGGGTAGACAATACTACACCAGGTGGATTAACAGTAACAAGACCATCTGACCCTAACTTTCAAATTGAAGTTGCTGCTGTAACTAAAAAATCAGCAGGTGATGGACATCTTCAAGTTCGTGTTACAGCGTTCAATGACATTAATAGTTTAACAGATGTAACTACTACAACGCCTAGCGCGGGTCAAGCATTGATATACACAAGCAGTAATACATGGGTAAATGGTTTTCCAAACTATGCTAATAATGCAAATAGTGTCAATGGACCTAATGTAGTTGGTACAGTAGCAAACGCAAACTATTCATTGTATTCAGGTAATACTCAAGTTAATTTTGGATTGTCTCTTGGTAACAATTACATACCTTTTATTGACAGTAGTGGTACTGGTCAAAAGCAATTACGCGGAGAAATAACATTAATATATGATTCAACTAACAACAAAATTTATACTGGTAATGCTGATTTAGGTAATGCTGCAACTGCAAACTACTTTGTTGGTAATGGTAGTTTATTGACAGGCATTACTGCAACTAATGCAAACTATGCAAACTTTGCAGGTAACGTAGTAAATGCAAGTCAAAGCAATATTACTAGTTTAGGTACATTGGTAAGTTTAACTGTAACTGGCAATGTTACCAGTGGTAATGCTGATTTAGGTAATTTAGTAACTGCAAACTACTTTACTGGTAATGGTAGTTTGTTAACTAGTATAACTGGAGCAAACGTAACTGGCACAGTAGCAAACGCAACTAATGCAACTACAGCAGGTACTGTTACAAGTAACGCACAACCAAATATTACTAGCACAGGTACATTGATTAGTTTAACTGTTACTGGTAATCTTTCAACAGGTAACATATCAAGCACAGGACTTGGTAACGTTGCAAACGTAGTGTTTACTAAATTTAATGAGAATGTAATCAGTGGTGGTAACACAAGTACCAGTATCAGCCCTAACGTAGCAAATGGCACAATCTTTACATATACTGCTAATGCTAACTTTACTATGAGTACATTAACAAGTGCAGTAGCTGGTTCTAGTGCAACTGTTATTATTACACAAGATGCTACTGGTAACAGATTGTTAACATCAACTATGAAGTTTGCAGGTGCAAGCAAAACATTGTCAACCGCAGCAAATACAACTGATATTATTTGTGTGTTCTATGATGGATCTACATATTATGCAACATTGAGTAAAGGATATGCATAATGTTTTCAGCTATTAAAACTGGGTTTAATTATTACTCTGCTGCACCTAGTGGTGATCCATATTGGAACAATGTTATACTTTTAAATAATTGGGAAACGCCACAAACTGCTTTTATAGATGGCAGCAGTAATAACTTGGCTGTAACTAGAGGCAATAATCCTAGAACTAATTTAAGAACACCTTTCTCTGGAACTGGCGGAAGTTTAAATTTTGTTGCAGGAAGCCTACAATATATTAGTGTACCAGATAATGCTAGTTTTTATTTTACTGGCGACTTTACAGTTGAAGCATGGGTTTATCTTACAACGCAAAGTATTATTAGATCCGTAGTTGGACAATGGCCTGGTGTCAGTGCAACTAACTGTGCTTGGACTATGGATGTTCATTCAACTAATAATTTATATTTTGGATATGGTATAGGAAGTACCAATGCTTATGCTACTAGTACATTAAATGTGCCAATCAATCAATGGGTACACTGTGCAGTAGCACGAAGTGGTACTAGTCTTAAGATTTTTGTGAATGGCGTTGCTAGTCCATCTATTACAGTTAGTGGGGCACTAAACAATAGTACTGGCACGTGTAATATAGGGCGCAAGGGCGATAATAGTCACTATTGTACTGGATTTATTAGTAATGTTAGAGTTGTTAACGGCACTGCATTGTATACAGCAAATTTCACTCCACCAACAAGTCCATTAACAGCAGTATCTGGTACGGGATTATTAGTAACTGCAACTGGTACTGGTATACAAACTGGAGCAGCTACTACATCAGTAATTGATACAAGTCCTGGAATTCGTACAGTTAACGTTAATGGAACATCGTATGTTAGTGGTTTAAGTCCTTTTGGCAACACATATCCAGGAAGCGTATACATGTCGCAGGCATTGTCGTCTTATTTAACTTCAACTAGTTATAATGGTTATACGTATGGTACAGGTGATTTTACTATAGAATGTTGGATTAGACTTACTAGTACAGGCGTACAACAATATATTATTGATCAAAGAAATAGCGGCACTGCAACTGCAATCATACCAACATTATATGTTGACAGCACAAACGTATTGATTTATTATGTGAATGGAGCAGTAGTAATTACAGGTGCAAGTACACTAACTACTGGTATTTGGTATCATGTAGCAGTAGCAAGAACAGGCACAAGTACTAAGATGTTTTTAAATGGTACTCAAGAGGGATCAACTTATAGTGATAGTAATAACTATGTAGCCAGTCGTGTAAGTATTAGCACTAATGGAGCAACTAATGGTTCAAATATATTATCAGGATACGTTAGTAATGTTAGATTAAGTAAGGGCTTTTGCTATTACACAACTACATTTACTCCAAGTACTACACCATTAATCAGTGATCCAAGCTACACTAGTTTTTTAACGTGTACTAGTACAATGGGTGTATATGATGTAAGTAATAATGGTACACAAATGAACTTAAACAGTGATGCAATAACAACTGGTTCACAGAAAAAGTTTGGTACAAGTAGCGGGTCATTTAGTGCATCACCTATGGAATATATTGACAGTGCAAATATAAGATTTGGTACTGGTGACTTTACTATTGAAGGCTGGGTTTATCGTAACGTTGCAGGTACAGCGCATGGTTTAGTTGCTAAGGGAGTATTATCTACTGGTTGGCTATTATCTGTTAACACTAGTAATCAATTATCTTGGACTAGTGGAGCTACAGTAACTGTCAGCACTACAACAATACCAGCAACAACTTGGACATACTTTGCTATTGTACGCAGTGGTTCAACGATGTACATGTTTATCAATGGTACACAAGAAGGATCAACTTGGACTGATAGTAGTGATTTTAACCAAACAAGTTCATTGTACTTGGGTTCAGTAAGAAACGGCACTAGTATTTTGAATGGTTACTTAGATGATGTTCGTATAACAAAAGGCATAGCACGTTACACTGCTACATTCACTGCACCAACAAGTGCTTTCCCAACGAGTTAATTATGATAGAGTTTACTTCAAGTCAGTTAACATGGATCGTAGTTGGAGCCTGTACTATAGGTGGTACGGGCTATGTAACTATGAATGATAAGATTGATATTTTAAATCAGAAAGTAGGAATCAACAATGCACATATGGAACACACTACAAAAACTATGGAACAGCTTCAAAGACAGCTTGATAGAATTGAAGAAAAAATTGACAACAAAAAAGTCAACTGATAAATAATTTTGTACGCTGACGATTCAATTTTTTAAACTTGTATGTGCCATATACTTTTTTGTGAGTTGTTGGCGTACCCTCTTATCTCATCAAGTTTAGCCAAGTTATATATTCAGTATATAATTTTTGAAGTCTAGGCTCTCGTCTGCGAACTTGATCTTCTTTAATCTTATCCACACAAGTTTTCATCAAATCTTGTAGCATCTCTTCGGTCAAGTAAATGGCAACAACTGGGTCGTAAGAAAGTTCGTCTCCGGGCAAAGGACCACTTCCAACTTGGATTATGTTCATAGGTCCAAAGTAACTTTTTCTGTCGGTTGGTTCTATCTTACAACGATAGTGTTCGGTAAAAATATCTTTATCATTCATAACTGATATTTAATCATAAATAATACTGAGATTTTAATAGAAATTTCACCAAATGTACTTGTGAAATTATTTATTTTGCAGTATAATAGATAAATAAGACTGTGAGACATCACTGTCTTATATTATTCCTAAATTTGTCAAACGAAGTCCCCGGCCTGAACACCGGGGCTTCACTCTAGTTCAGATGAGTTGACAAAGATAACAGGAAAACAAATTTAAGGAAATGAAATGAATAAAGATTTACACGAACTAAACGTGATTCGGTTAGACACCGAGTTAGAGAATGCTATTGGGCATAGAGATTACTATCTTAAAAAAGACAATTATAAATTGTATGCAGTTTGGGATCAAGAGGTAGAAAATGTTTTGGAAGAGATTAGAAAGTTAGGAGCATACCATGAGTAAAGAACAGTTACTAGACAAACTAGAAAATGCAATTGAAAATCGTGAATGCTTTTACATGATGCGGGATCACAACATGGTCAAAGCCTGGGAAGAACAAATAAATTTTATATTAGAAAAGTTATATGGAGAAAAGAAATGAATATTAAAACGGAATTTGACGGAACGCATGAAGTCATTACATGCCCTACATGTAATAATGATTACCTAGATTTAACTATAGGGGCATTAAATGGCACTTTAAAAGTAAATTTAACATGTGCTAACCAACATAAGCATGTATGGAACTTTGAAACTTATAAAGGGCATATGACTTTAAGGATTGATGAATGAGTGAGTTCACATTAAACCCAAAGAACTCAGCAAGCAACATTAGAAAACAAATCAATGCATTAAAAGCCGATAATGAATCATTAGCTAAGAAAGTAGTTAAGGAAACTATTCAGGCAGCTAAGGATGCTTATCAACAACAAATTGATAAAAATATCATTGAGATTAGTAAACTTGATGATGAACTTGATGAGATAGAAAACGCAGTGAAAGGGGCAGCAAAAGATGCCCTTTCCGCTATATTACAACAGAAAGATATAGCATATATCGCAAGTGATGGAAAGTATATTCTTATTGATGACTACAGTAAAGATCCTCGTAAAGTTAATTTAAAAGAAGATACTATTACACATCAACATCTTAAAGGTATGCTTAATAATATTTCTAGAAGTCCAGGTAAATTCAGTAACTTTACAGAAGATGATTTAAGAACTGTGTTTGAAACTAATGGTAAAAGTTATCAAATTAAAACAAGTAGTTTTCACGAAAGTAAATGGAACGAAGAATTTGTATTCAATAGTTTAAAAGTTCAAACAAGATACTGGGCGCAAGTTGTTGAAGATACAAATTATCACGAATTTTTTGATGATTTATTTCATTGTTTAGGAGGAGGTAAGCAAGAGAACATTGAGCATTTAGAAAAATGGATAGTTTACAAACGATTGTTCCCGCAAAAATCTAATACTATACCACATATCAACATTACAGGTAAGCCTGGAGGCAATGGTAAAGGTATCTTTATGAGTTATCTTGCTAGTTTGTTTACACCAAATAGTGTTTATAAAGGAGATATTAAGGAACTTGGGGGCGGCTTTAACAGTGCTTGGGAAGGTAAAGTTGTAATTAACTTAGATGATGAAGAAGAAAAACAATTTCCGCATGCTTCAATGAAAAAGTCAACAGGTTCAAATGAAATTCGTATTGAGCCAAAAGGTGTGAATGCTTATACAGTTGATGCTACATTCAGTTTAATTGTTACTGATAATACAGGTATTGTAAAACTTGTAGGTGGCGGCATAGGGGGTGAAGATAGACGTTGGAGTATTATATTAACTGAGATAGTATTTTTAGAATATCTATCTAACAAACATAATTTATCTATACACGATGCAAAAAGTTTGGCTGAATATATTGTAAATGAATTATGTGAAAACAGATTAGAAGTTCAAAAACATTTTAGTCATTTAGTAAAAAAACATGATGGTTACAATATGACTACACTATTGGCTCTTCATGGGGAAGATTATGATCGTAGAGTAGAAGAACAGAAAGATCAATATCAAGAAATATTTGAACAAATACTGCCTATATTTATGGATCAAGGTGTCATGCCTTTTGACTTTATTCAACAGATTGCAGAAGCAAGTTTAGGCATCACAATAAAAAGTCCAAAAACTTTCAGTCAAAAATTTGATGAATTCTTATCTAGACACGGTGTTACAGGTGTACAAAATGTAGATTCTAGAACTAGAATATATTGGGATGGAGAAGATACTGGAATAATTCATAAAAAGAAAGTTCGCAGGTTATCAGATCAATATACAGATTTTGATTATAGTTTAATCTCTAATGTCAAATACAATAAAAATAAAAAATTGGATAAAGATACATTAAAGTTAAAAGATTTTGAAGTGAATGACAATCCAATCATTATTTCTAAAGAAACTAACATGCTCAGTACAGAAGATTTGTTAGCAAAGTTAAGAAGGGATTTAAAGAATGGACATTAATTTATGTTTATATAACTCAATTTATGATGCTTATGTACACAAAGATGATCAAATACAATGCACTTTTGAAGAATTGGTAGAGTTTTTTACAGAAGAACAAAAATTTCTAGAGGACAAAACTCATGGATTGTTGTTCAACTGTTGCAGTTATAAAACAGAATATCTCAGTCCCGAAACTGTTAAAAATGCTAGGTCACCAATAACTGATTACATTCGCAGATGTAAAGAAAATGTAGATACAATCAGTTGTTTGTTGCTAGATGTTGATGGCACAATGACTTTAGCTGAAAGTGTAGAACAGTGGCAAGACTATGAGTTTCTTGTGTATAGTACGCACAGTAACAGCATAGATAAAGAGAAGTTTCGTTTGGTTATTCCATTAAAAACTCCATTAACTTTAACTGAATTTGATTCAAGACATGAAAGTATGATTAAAGAGTTTAAGGTAGATGGTGCTAGTTTTACTATTAGTCAGTGCTTTTATCTTCCTAGTTATGGGTCTGAGAACAAAGATATTGCTTATGTATATTGGAACAAATCACATTTAAGATATGATTGCTTAAAGTTAGAACCAGAAGAAATTAACTATAATGTTAATTTTAAAAAGCCAGTTTTCACTGATAAACATCCCATGGCTCAAGCTATATTTCAGACATTGATGACTGGATCAGATTTACATTACAGCGATGCATTAAGTTTAGCTATTTTATGCAAAAGTAAGGGTTTATCTGTGTCAGAGTACAAACAAATTGTGCATACAATATCTCACTCAGAAAGCGATTTGCGTACCAAAAAAGTAGATTTGGATAAACTTTATAGACAAGGGTTTGACAGCTTTATGACCGATCGCAAAAGTACGCAACTGATGCAGAAATTAAACTGTAGTATGTGGCGTTTTTACATTAATAAAAAATAAAATGCTGATTCCTACGAAAGTTCAGGCCTGCATCAGATGCATCAGATGCATCAGACAGGGTACCCTGCAGGCGCCTAGAACGCAATTCGCAGGAAAACACCTGCATCAGACAGGTTGTATCCTGCGTCAGACAGGATCAAATAAATATAGAAAAGGAGTCATAAAATGACCAAAGAATATCACGTTTTTACCGAAACAAAAGACACTCATCAACAAGCATATGTTTTTGAAGTAGAAAGATTTATAGAAGAACAATACTTAAATCTTACAGAATTATGGATAGTTACTGTACAGAACAGTGGAGAAGTTAAAACTAGACTGAATTTAAGTAATATTATAGAGAATATAGGTAGAAACATCGGGGGCAATGTACATGATGACC
>Ga0209770_10000201_pt1 | contig 36080 bp, 31 predicted proteins | sample LauGreSu1BDMLBDD_2_FD_187572 | JGI IMG/M metagenome (GOLD analysis project Ga0209770, IMG submission 187572) | Freshwater lake microbial communities from Lake Michigan, USA - Su13.BD.MLB.DD (SPAdes) (version 2) | ecosystem: Environmental > Aquatic > Freshwater > Lake | place: Lake Michigan, USA...
CGCATGTATGTACCTTAAACCATCAATGGACGGTCAGTTGGCGCTATCGGTGAAGGAAGTTGCGTACGTCCAGTGAGATATCTATCTACGGAAGCTGCTGCACTTCTGCCTTCAGCAATTGCCCATACGATTAGTGACTGTCCACGACCTGCATCACCTGCCACGAAGATTCCTTCTTCTGTTGTTTGGAACTCTTTGTCCCGCTTGATGTTTCCACGCTCATCTAGTTCAACTTCTAGCTGAGCAATCAGAGAAGATTTTTCAGGACCTGTAAAGCCCATTGCCATGAAGACAAAGTCACAAGGAATCTCTTTTTCAGAGCCAGCCACAGCTTCAAACTTTCCATTGGCAAATTGAGTTTCGACAATCTTGATTGCACGCAGATTTCCTTGACCATCTCCCAGGAACTCTTCTGTACTTACTGAAAACATCCGATTATCTTTTTCTTCGTGCGCGCTTGATACCCGATAAATCATTGGGTATGTCGGCCAAGGTTGACCTGAAGGGCGCTCATCTGTTGGGCGTGGCATGATTTCTAGTTGAGTAACACTTGCTGCGCCCTGCCGAATAGAAGTTCCTAAGCAATCCGCTCCCGTGTCACCGCCACCAAGAATTACAACATGTTTTCCGGCAACATTAATTGGTGGTGCCTCTACTTCACCTAAGGCTTGCTTGTTTCCCCAAGGTAAAAATTCCATTGCCTGGTAAATACCCTTGAGTTCGCGGCCCTTAATTGAAAGATCACGCCACTGTGTTGATCCGACGGCCAACACAACTGCGTCATATTTCTTTCGCAAATCGGATCCGGTTAATTCATTTCCAACGTCAACGCCTGGACGGAAACGAGTTCCCTCTTTTTCCATTTGCTCTAAACGTCGATCAAGTATGTGCTTTTCCATTTTAAACTCTGGAATTCCATAACGAAGTAACCCACCGATTTTGTCCGCACGTTCATAAACAGCAACTGTGTGCCCAGCACGAGTCAATTGCTGAGCTGCAGCAAGGCCTGCAGGGCCAGAACCAATGACGGCAACAGTCTTTCCAGTTAGGCGATCTGGAGCCAAGGGCTTCACATTTCCTGCACCAAAAGCTTCTTCAATAGTTCGTAGTTCAATTTGTTTAATCGTTACCGCATCGCGGTTAATGCCGACAACACATGCGGTTTCACATGGGGCAGGACACAGACGCCCAGTGAATTCAGGAAAGTTATTGGTCGCATGTAGACGATCGATTGCTTCTTCCTTGTCACCGCGATACATCAAGTCATTCCATTCGGGAATGAGATTTCCTAGCGGGCACCCGTTGTGACAGAAAGGAATTCCGCAATCCATACAGCGACCGGCTTGCTTTTGTAGGTGTTCGAAACTTTGTGGCTCATAAACTTCTCGCCAGTCTTTGATGCGCACATCAACTGGACGGCGCTTTGGAGTTTCGCGAGGTGTAGTCATAAAGCCTTTTGGATCAGCCATTTGCTGCAACCTCCATCACTAGAGCATCAACCGGTAAACCTTCGCGTGTAGCTCGCTCCATCGCGGCAAGCACGCGCGCATAATCACGTGGCATGATTAATGAGATTCGAGCCAAGCTCTTCTCCCAATCTTTCAAAAGTGCGTTCGCAATTTCAGAACCAGTTTCAGCAAAGTACTTTGAAATGTGATCCTTCAGAATCTCTTTCTGATCTTGTGGAACGGCTAGGACGTCAACCATGTCTGCATTGACATTTGCAGTGTCAAGATCCAAAACAAACGCGCGGCCACCTGACATGCCTGCCGCAATATTGCGCCCAGTGCGGCCAAGTACAACGACGGTTCCCCCAGTCATGTATTCACAACCGTGATCGCCAATGCCTTCTACTATTGCAAGAGCGCCAGAGTTACGCACGCAGAAACGTTCGCCAACAATTCCGCGAATAAAGATTTCTCCAGCCGTAGCACCGTAACCAATTACATTTCCTGCAATCACGTTGTCTTGTGAAGGGAAAGTTGCCTTTACATCTGGACGAACTACTACTCGCCCACCTGAAATTCCCTTTCCAACGTAGTCGTTGGAATCACCGTACAGACGAATTGTGACTCCACGTGGAATAAATGCACCCAGTGACTGCCCTGCAGATCCGTGCAAGGTGACATCAATAGTTCCGGCAGGTAATCCATCTGCGCCGTACTTGCGAGTTACTTCGGCACCTAACATTGTTCCGACAGTACGGTTCACATTTCGTACAGGCAGATCAATTTTTACCAGTTCACCCTTAGTTAATGCCGGTTGAGCAAGTTCGATCAATTGATTATCTAGGGCCGCATCCAAGCCATGATCTTGCTTTGTTGTGTTGTGTAATGCGCTATCAACATCTGGGCGCACCAACAAAGGTTCTAGGTTTAATCCAGATGCTTTCCAGTGGTCAACCGCTTTGCGCGTATCCAGGAATTCAACATGTCCAATAGCCTCTTGTAAGGTTCTAAATCCGAGTTGAGCCAAAATTTCCCGTACTTCTTGCGCGATGTATTCGAAGAAAGTTTCTACGAATTCTGGCTTACCAGTGAACTTTTTACGAAGTTCTGGGTTTTGTGTTGCCACACCAACTGGGCATGTATCCAAGTGGCACACACGCATCATGATGCAACCAGAAACAACTAGCGGCGCAGTTGCAAATCCATATTCTTCAGCACCCAACAACGCGGCAATAACAACATCGCGTCCAGTCTTTAATTGTCCATCGGTCTGAACCACTATGCGATCCCGCAAACCATTGAGCAACAAAGTTTGTTGCGTTTCAGCTAGACCAAGTTCCCAAGGCGCACCGGCATGCTTAAGGGAAGTTAAAGGTGAGGCACCTGTTCCGCCGTCATGACCGGAAATCAAAACAACATCTGCATGCGCCTTTGATACACCAGCAGCAACTGTTCCCACACCAACTTCGGCAACAAGCTTTACGTGAACTCGTGCATTCTTATTTGCATTCTTAAGGTCATGAATAAGTTGTGCCAAGTCTTCAATTGAATAAATGTCGTGGTGTGGTGGTGGTGAAATTAATCCCACACCCGGAGTCGAATAACGTGCCTTAGCAATCCATGGATAGACCTTGTTTCCAGGCAACTGTCCGCCTTCGCCAGGCTTTGCACCTTGCGATATTTTGATTTGAATATCATCACTGTTAACAAGGTAATTGCTTGTCACACCAAAACGACCAGATGCAACTTGCTTAATTGCAGAACGCTTTGAATCGCCATTAGCCATAGGGGTATTGCGTTCTACTTCTTCGCCACCTTCGCCGGTATTAGATTTTCCACCAAGTCGGTTCATTGCAATCGCCAGAGTTTCGTGAGCTTCAGCTGAGATTGAGCCGTAGGACATCGCACCCGTTGAAAAACGTTTAATGATTGCGCTAATCGGTTCTACTTCATCAATGGAAATAGGTGGATTAGCTCTCTCTTTAAATTGAAACAAGCCACGAAGTGTCATTAAGCGCGCGCTTTGTTCATTGACTCGATCGGTGTAGCGCTTAAAAATGTCATAGCGCTTATTACGCGTTGAATGTTGCAACGTGAAAACAGTTTCTGGATCAAATAAGTGAGGTTCGCCTTCGCGACGCCATTGATATTCCCCACCGATAGGTAAACGCTTTGTTCCTGGAACTTCTCCCCCAGGTGGATACGCGATGTGGTGGCGAGCGATTGTTTCTTGGGCGATCACATCTAGTGAAACTCCGCCAAGTCGTGATGTTGTTCCAACAAAGTACTCATCAACAACCTCTTGGGAAAGTCCAATAGCTTCAAATACTTGTGCACCGGTATATGAGGCAATTGTGCTGATTCCCATCTTTGACATTACCTTTAAGACACCTTTACCAAGGCTCTTGATTAAATTCTTCACAGCCTTTTCGGGAGTGATTCCAGTGATGACTCCTTGAAGAACAAGGTCTTCGGCCGATTCCATTGCAAGATATGGATTAACGCACGCTGCTCCGTAGCCAATCAAAAGTGCAACGTGGTGTACTTCGCGCACATCGCCAGCTTCGACAACAAGTCCAACCTTGGTGCGTGTCTTTTCGCGAATCAAGTGATGGTGAACTGCAGATGTAAGAAGCAGTGATGGAATCGGCGCATTTTCTGCATCGCCATCTCGATCAGATAAAACAATTATTCGTGCACCATCTTTAATTGCTTGTGAAACTTCAACCTTGATCTCATTTAGGCGATCGCGCAACGAGTCTCCGCCATCTGCAATACTAAACAGACCACGAATCACGTGCGCAGATAAACCTGGATAGTCACCATCAGCATTTACGTGGATAATTTTTGCCAGTTCATCGTTATCGATTACCGGAAAAGCTAGGGAGATTTGACGACAACTACTTGGTCCCGGGTCTAAAAGATTGTGCTCTGGGCCCATGGATGTTCCAAGGCTTGTAACTAACTCTTCTCGAATCGCATCTAATGGCGGATTCGTAACCTGAGCAAATAGTTGTGAGAAATAATCAAAAATCAATCGAGGCTTTTCAGAAAGTGCAGCGATTGGCGTATCGGTTCCCATTGATCCAAGTGGTTCCATGCCATTTTTTGCCATTGGCGTAACCAAGATGCGTAAATCTTCTTCGGTGTAACCAAAAGCCCTTTGGCGACGAACAACTGATGAGTGCGGGTACACAATATGTTCGCGTGAAGGAAGTTCACTGAGCTTAACTATTCCTGCATGTAGCCAATCGCCATACGGTGCGGCATTTGCTAAACCATCTTTGATTTCACCATCTTCAATGATTCGTCCTTGTTCGATATCAACTAAGAACATCTTGCCAGGTTGTAAACGACCCTTACGTTCTACATTTTCAGCTGGGATATCTAGAACGCCAACTTCGGAAGCCAAAACAACCATTCCATCTTTTGTTACCCAGTAACGAGATGGACGCAAACCATTACGATCCAAAACTGCACCAACTTGATGTCCATCAGTAAAAGTTACGCAGGCCGGACCATCCCATGGCTCCATCATCGAAGCATGAAAAGCATAAAAATCGCGACGATTCTGCGGCATCGTTGCATGGTTTTCCCAAGCTTCAGGAATCATCATCAACACTGCATGTGGAAGTGAACGTCCACCCAAATACAAGAGTTCTAGAACTTCATCAAAAGATGCTGAATCCGAACCCGACATTTCAACAATTGGAAACAATCGCTTCAGATCGCCTGGGATCAACTCACTTGCTAGTAAAGATTCGCGAGCGCGCATCCAATTACGATTTCCCTTAACAGTATTGATCTCACCGTTGTGGGCAATAAAACGATATGGGTGGGCTAGCGGCCATGACGGAAAAGTATTTGTGGAAAAACGAGAGTGAACCAAAGCAAGCGGAGAAACTACACGCTCATCGGAAAGTTCAGGAAAAAATTCTTCTAACTGTCCGGTTGTAAGCATTCCTTTGTAAACAATGGTCTGAGAAGACAACGAAGGAAAATACAGATCCAAAGTGTGCTCAGCACGCTTTCGTAGGCAAAATGCCAGTCGGTCTAAGGCGATTCCGCTTTCGCCATTCTTGCCGGCAATAAATAGTTGTTGGAAATCTGGCATAACTGACAGCGCAGTTTTGCCAAGTGAAGATGAGTTAATCGGTACTTCGCGCCAACCCATAACTACTAGGCCTTCTTCATCTGCTATCCGCGCAATGTCAGCCTTTACATCTGCGCCCTTAGCAATGAAAGCAATTCCAGTTGCATACGCATCTGCGGCAGGAAGTTTGAAATCGACGACAGCTTGGAAATAAGCATCTGGAATTCGAATAAGAATTCCTGCGCCATCACCGCTATCAGGTTCGGCACCTGATGCACCGCGGTGTTCCATATTGCGCAGCGCAGTTAGTGCTTGCGAAACAATCTCGTGTGTTGCCACCTTGTTGAGCGTGGCAACCATTGCAACACCGCAAGCATCATGTTCTGTGGCAGGGTCGTAGAGTCCCTGTGCTTGTGGATAATTGGATGCAAGTGCCATGGGGCGCTCCTACAGATTTGTCCTTACATGAAAAGGGACAACCTTGGCCCGTGGTGCTCGTTGCTTAAGGCGAAATCGTAGCAAGAAGAGGGCTAATTAGATGCCCGAGATATGCGCAATCCTTCCAATGCCTGCGGTGATGGCCATTCCGAGTGAACCCCCAAGGAGCACACGCAGTGTTGGCGAAAGCAGCTTTGAGCCTGCAGTTCGCGCAGAAACCACCCCTGTCAAAATCAAGCCAGCCAGGGTAAATCCAACAATGCTCCAAGCCTGTGTGCCCAAGGTGGGAGCAAAAGCTCCTGCAAATGGAATCAATCCACCGAGAGTAAATGAAACAGCTGAAGCAAATGCAGCCTGAACGGGACGCGCCTTTGTACTTGGGTGCTGGCCTAGTTCATCGCGTAAGTGCGCTTCGAGCGGATCCTTGCGATGCATTTCAAGTGCAACCTGCAAGGCAAGTGCTGGCGTTAAACCACGGCCAATATAAATTTGCTGAAGCTCTTGTAACTCACCTTCTGGATCTGCAGCTAGATGTGCAATTTCAAGGTTGCGATCAGATTCTTCTACATCATTTTGCGAGCGAACAGAAATATATTCACCAACTGCCATAGACATCGCACCTGCAGTAATTCCTGCAACACCGGCAGTAATCAGAAAATCTTCTTTTCCAGCAGCAGCTACACCAATCATCAAGGCCGCAGTTGAAACAAGTCCATCATTGGCACCAAGAACGGCGGCTCGAAGCCACCCAGCACGATGGGTGCGATGCTGCAGATTTCTTTGGTAGACCTCTTCCAAACTCATGACTGAAAGAGTACCTGACTGTTACTGGATCTTTTTTGAGGCGCGAGCAAAATAGAGAGCAGCTCCTGCGCCTACAAGCACACTTACCCAGACATTCACGCGCAAACCTGCAATTGTGTTGGCAGTATCGATACGTATAAGTTCAATAAAGAAACGGCCTAGGCAATACGCTGCTACATAGAGCGCAAAAGATTGACCAGCCTTGAACCTGTTTCCAAACTTGAGGATTATCAGCGCGATAGCCGTGCACCAAATAGCTTCATATAAAAATGTTGGATGAAATGACTCGAATTGAGTGTAACCACTTGGTCGATAACGCATCGGAACATCTAGTGCCCACCAAGTATCTAGCGGCTTTCCAAATAGCTCTCCATTAAACCAATTACCAAATCGACCAATAGCTTGGGCAAAAAGAATTCCAGGGGCTAACGCATCAGCAAACAATGCAAAAGATGGAAGTTCAACTTTCTTGGCCAAAGATCTGTAGCGAAGATAGGCACCCAATAGTCCAAGGGAAATTGCACCCCAAATGCCCAAGCCACCTTCCCAAATCTTGAACGCATCTACTGGATTTCCACCAGTTCCAAAATAAGCATTTGGAGATGAGATCACGTGATAAATGCGCCCACCGATAATTCCAGAAGGTACGGCGACAATTGCTACTTCTGAAACTATTGATTGACCTTGAACTGTTTTGTATTGAAAACGCTTACCGCCTAACCAAATCGCTATTGCTATGCCAGTAATAATGCACAATGCGTAATAGTGAATAGTTAACGGGCCGAGTTCCAACACAGATTGTGCTGGAGTTGGAAAAGCTGAAATCAAAGTTTAGCCAGCCTCTACAGCTGCTTTGAACTCTTCAAGTACGAAGGCATTTTGTGTGCGCTCCCACTTTTTACCGTTGATAAACACTGTTGGAGTTCCTTGAACACCATATTTGCTCATTGAGTCCGAGTTAGCTTGAACTAAGTCAACCTTTGATCCCTTATTGACGCAGTCTTGAAATGTTGTAGATGTAATACCAATTTTCTTACCAATGTTTACCAACGTTTCATTGCTCCAGAAACCTGAATTCTCAAGCGATGACTGAATAGTGTAAATCGCTTTGTGGAAATCTAAGAATTGTCCTTCATCTGCTGCGCAGAAAGCTGCGTTTGCAGCACGGACGGATTCATCGCCTAAGAATGAAAGCAAGTGATAGCGAACGTTTGCCTTCTTTTCACGAATAAGTGATTCAAGGTACTGACCATTTGCATCGGTGAACAATTTACAAACTGGACATTGTGGATCTTCCCAAACATCAATTGTTGTTACCGCGCCATTGTCAAAAGCGATTGATGAACCATTGGCAACATCAATTGTTGAAGTAACGGCAGGGTTTAGTGTTATTCCATCAAGGCCTGAAAGTGAGGCGGTTTCTTTAGTATTTTGGCTAAAGAGTGAGAAAACAATTCCGGTAACAATAACAAGTGCGACCATCGCAACAACGATCCAACGTGTCGTGTTATCTTTACCCTTAGCTGCTTGCTTGGCCATTACTACTCCTTGATTAATTAAGTTGGTTACAGATCACTTGTCTTAATATCTAAGGGAAAGTATAGATATAGAGCCCAAAGTGCCAAGCCCAAACTCGGCTTGAATCCTGTGAATTAGGGGCGAAAACTAGCGCCCTTCGCGTACTCCTAGTGCTAATTCTCGAGCTAAATGTGAAATCGCATCCAACCCTTCCTGTTCGCTTTTTGCTTCTAGCAATAACTTGATAAATGCCGAACCAACGATCACGCCATCTGCGTAGGCGGCAAGGGATTTAGCTTGCTCGCGCGTAGATACACCAAGCCCCACAGAAATCGGCAAATTAGTAACACCGCGTACTCGGGAAACCAAATTGCTGGCATCGGCAGAAACGCTGGTACGAGTTCCTGTCACGCCCATCAAACTTGCTGCATAGACAAAGCCACCAGTCTTGGCAGTTACAGCTGCCAGTCGAGAATCATTAGTACTAGGTGCAACTACGTAAATTGGATTAATTTTGTTCTTACTTGCAGCAGCGAGCCAACGGTCGGATTCTTCAATTGTTAAATCTGGGGTGATAACTCCGGATCCCCCGTTGTCGGCAATTGATTGCGCAAAATTATCAACGCCATAGCGTTCGATGGGATTCCAATAAGTCATTACAACGGCGGCTACCCCGGTATCGGTGGCAACCTTGAGTGCGGCAAACACATCTGCCGCACTTGTTCCTGCCTTAAGTGCAATTTCAGCAGCTTCTTGAATTACCGGCCCATCCATCACTGGATCGCTGTATGGGAAACCAATTTCAATTGCGTCAACTCCAGCTGCTGCTAAAGCGTGAATTGCTTTGGCACATCCTGCTTGAGACGGAAAACCAGCTGGAATATATGCAATTAGTGCGGCGCGATTTTCAGCACGAACCTTCGCCATTACCTCATCTAATTGCGTCATTACAGCGGAATTCCAAAATATTCAGCGGCGGTTTGCACATCCTTATCACCACGGCCAGATAAATTAATAAGCAGATTAGCTTGTGGACCTAGTTCTTGTCCGACAAGTATTGCTCCAGCTAAAGCATGTGCAGTTTCGATCGCTGGAATAATTCCTTCGGTTTTGCTTAATAGCGAAAATGCATACATCGCAGCATCATCATTAATCGCACGATATTCAGCTCTACCAACATCATGAAGGTATGCATGTTCTGGTCCTACACCTGGGTAGTCCAAACCTGCTGAAATAGAGTGCGATTCGATTGTTTGGCCGTTAACATCTTGCAAAACATATGAACGAGTTCCGTGAAGAACTCCCGGAGTTCCACCAGTAATTGTTGCTGCATGGCGTCCCGTTTCGACACCGTCACCGCCTGCTTCTAGACCAATGAGTCTGACATCTTTATCTGGAATAAACGCGTTAAAAATTCCAATCGCATTAGATCCCCCGCCAACACATGCCAAGACTGCATCCGGAAGTCTGCCGGTTAATGCGAGCATCTGTTCCCGTGATTCTTCACCGATGATCTTGTGAAAATCGCGAACCATCGTAGGAAATGGATGCGGTCCAGCAACCGTGCCAAGCATGTAATGAGTATCAGCAACATTTGTTACCCAATCACGCATTGCTTCATTAATGGCATCTTTTAGTGTTCGTGATCCAGTTGTAACAGGCACAACTTGTGCCCCAAGTAATTTCATTCGCGCAACATTTAACGCTTGACGACGTGTGTCTTCTTCGCCCATGTACACAACACAATCAAGACCCATCAATGCCGCCGCCGTTGCCGATGCAACACCATGTTGACCTGCGCCTGTTTCAGCGATGATGCGCTTTTTACCCATGCGCTTTGTTAGCAAGGCCTGTCCCAAAACATTATTGATCTTGTGCGAACCTGTGTGGTTAAGGTCTTCGCGCTTTAGAAATATGCGCGCACCGCCAGCATGCTCAGAAAAACGCTTTGCTTCGGTAATTATGCTGGGGCGACCTGTGTAGGTTTTATGAAGCTCGGCAAGTTCTGCTAAAAATGCTGGATCTTTCTGCGCTGTGTTGTGAGCCATTTCAAGTTCATTAAGCGCGCCAATTAAAGCCTCTGGGACGAAGCGCCCGCCGTATTCACCGAAATGCCCCGCACTAGTCATTGTCAAAGCCTACCTAGCAATTGATTGATCGCAACAGATGGAGATCCTGAGCGTACGAGGGCTTCTCCCACCAATATGGCAGTAGCGCCACATTGATGTGCAAATTCAACTTCTTGTCGAGTTGATATTCCAGATTCTGCAACACGTGCAATTTCTGCCGGAATTTGTGGAATCAATTCGGCAAAAGCACGTGAATCAACTTCTAAAGTTTTTAGATTACGGGAGTTCACACCAATTATTTCTGGTGAAATTTCAAGTGCTCTTTCTAATTCATCGTTGGTGTGCACTTCGATCAGCGAACGCATTCCTAATTCTGTGCTTAAGTGAAAATAATCTTCTAACTGGTTTTTACTCAATGCAGCGACGATCAGCAATACAACATCAGCCCCATGTGCACGTGCCTCATAAAATTGATACTCATCGACCATAAAATCTTTTCGCAGGATGGGCAAATCAATTGCCTTTCGAACTGCATCCAAGTCTGCTAACGAACCACCAAAGCGTCGTTGCTCGGTCAAAACGCTGACTACGTGTGCTCCTGCTTCTTCATACTGCGCAGCTAAACCAGCTGGATCAGTTATTGGCGCTAGCGCGCCTTTACTGGGTGAAGAGCGTTTGACTTCTGCAATCACTGACATCTCAGGTGATATCAAAAATGACAAACAATCACGGACGGCAGGTGCTGTTTCCAATGCCTCTTGTAACTGCCCCATTGGTAAACGCCTAGCCACTAAATCCTCACGCACGCCTTCAATGATTGAATTTAAAACGCTCACGGCTTGTCATCCACTGTTGGGTCAATTCCATGATCTAGTGAGCTCCAGGTATTTAGTTCGCGTGGCTTACGTTCATATCTGGAAGAAAGTTTGAAACGTTTAGAAATAGCCAGGACCAAGGCGACCACGCACACTAAAGAGATAAGGACAGGCAAGAGTTCTTTCATTTGGAGTCCGCCAATCGATTTGCGGCATGCACCGCAGTTAGAACCGCGGCAGCTTTATTGCGGCACTCTTGATTTTCAGACTCTGGATCAGAATCTGCAACGACTCCTGCACCTGCTTGAACAAATGCGGTTCCTTTGTATAACAAAGCGGTTCGAATTGCGATACAGGTGTCTAGGTTTCCCGTGAAATCGATGTAACCAACAATTCCGCCGTATACACCTCGTCTTGTTGTTTCTAACTCTTCAATGATTTCCATGGCGCGTGGCTTAGGCGCACCTGACAAAGTTCCCGCTGGAAAGACTGAAAAAAGCGCATCAACTGGAGATGATTTCTTAGCAAGTTTGCCGATAACTGTCGAAACAATATGCATTACATGCGAATAGCGTTCAATGTGCATGAAATCAATTACTTCGACACTACCTGGTGCGCACACTCGACCTAAATCATTACGGCCAAGATCTACCAGCATTAAGTGCTCTGCGCGTTCTTTAGGGTCAGCCAACAGCTCTTCACCCAAACGGTGATCTTCTTCAGGATTTGATGAGCGCTTACGGGTACCAGCGATTGGATGAATCATTACATCTTCTTGATTAACCTTGACCAGCGCTTCGGGGCTTGATCCCACAATTTCGATTCCATCGGTAAAGCGGAACAAATACATATATGGAGATGGATTGTTCAGCCGAAGCATGCGATACACATCAATGGCATCGGCAGCACAAGGCATGGAAAAACGTTGCGACAGAACGACCTGAAAGGCTTCACCAGCAAGGATTTCTTCTTTAACTTGTGCGATGTTTTTCTTGAACGCATCTGCGGAAATATTTCCAGTGTATTCGGGTAATGAGAAATCTGGAATTGTTGCAGCATCACCTGGTATCGATTGCGCTAGATCGAATTGCATCCGATCTAGTCTTTCGTTGCATGATGCGAAAGCTTCATCGATACGATCATCGCTGCCATCCCAATTGATGGCATTTGCAATCAATGTGATCGTTCCTTCGCTGTGATCCATCACAGCTAAATCACTAGTAAGCATGAAAGAAAGTTCTGGAAGCGGAATATCTTTATTTGAAAGTGAAGGAAGTTTTTCTAGCCTTCGCACAACGTCATAGCCCATGAATCCCACCAAGCCACCGGTTAGTGGTGGCAGGCCTTCAATTTTTGGCGAACGTAAATGCGCCGCCGACAAACGCAGCGCTTGCAGTGGATCGATTCCTGTTGGCGCGCCAGCTGGCGCTGTCCCCTGCCAATACGCCAAACCATCTTTTTCACTTAACGTAGCTTCACTGCGAACACCAATAAACGAGTAACGGGACCAGACACCACCGTGTTCGGCAGATTCCAAAAGAAAAGTATTTTCAGCACTCTTAGCTAACTTCTTATAAACGCCAAGTGGAGTTTCAGAATCTGCCAGCAACTTTCGCGATACCGGAATTACATTTGAAACTTTTGCATACGCGCGAAACTGTTCTAGATTCATTGTGCCGATCGCAGCTCTAGCGGGGTGTGAAAACAGGTGCGTTCTCCGGTGTGGCAAGCGACTCCTGTTTGAATAACGTGAAGTAGCACCGCATCACCATCACAATCTAAGGAGATTGATTGAACTTCTTGAAAGTGGCCCGAAGTTTGACCCTTGATCCAGAGTTCATTACGGCTGCGTGACCAGTAAGTTGCTTTGCCTGTAGTCAGGGTCAGTTGAAGTGACTGTGCGTTCATGTAAGCCAACATCAATACTTCTTTACTGGATGCATCTTGGACAACCGCAGGAATCAAAAGGTTTGGATCCTTCAGAAGAGCAGCTACCTGCGGATCCAGAGTTGTCATGTGCTTATTCTGCCTTACCGGGTCGCAACGGCGCGCACCGGATAATTGTGCTTACCCAGGTACCGTTTCACATCTCCGATTCGGTGAACTCCGAAGTGAAAGACACTTGCTGCAAGTAGTGCATCTGCGCCAGCATCAAGGGCTGCCGAAAAATCTTCGAGCGATCCAGCTCCACCGCTTGCAATCAATGGGACTTTTGAAACCGCGCGAACTGCCGTAATCATTCCTATGTCATAGCCCGCACGAGTTCCATCTGCATCCATGGAATTAAGCAGGATTTCACCGATCCCTAAAGCACACGCTTGTTCTACCCATGCAAGTGCATCTACGCCAGCACTTTGTCGTCCCCCATGTGTTGTTACTTCAAAACCCGAATCAGTTCGAGCCCGGCGTGCATCCACAGAAAGTACCAACACTTGGGAACCAAAACGATCGGCAATCTCTGCGATTAATTGTGGACGCGCTAACGCCGAAGTATTAATGGAAACTTTGTCTGCCCCTGCTCGCAACAAACGATCGACATCGTCAACATTTCGGATTCCACCACCGACAGTCAGCGGAATAAAAACTTGCTCTGCAGTGCGTCGAACAACATCAAGGGTTGTCTCACGGCCTGCCACACTTGCCGAAATATCTAAGAAAGTTAATTCATCTGCGCCTTCAGTGTTATACAAGGAAGCCATTTCAACTGGATCGCCAGCATCAACTAGATCCGTAAAATTCACACCCTTTACTACTCGACCATCGGTCACATCTAAACACGGGATGATTCGAACTGACAGGCTCATTTGCCACTGACCTCTAGTGCTTCTTGCAGAGTAAATTTTCCGGCGTACAAAGCTTTGCCAACAATTGCTCCTTCCACACCGGTGTCGACAAGTGCGGTTAGCGCTGCGATGTCAGCTAGCGATGAGATTCCACCACTTGCAATAACTGGCTTTGTTGTGGCAGCACATACTGATTTTAAAAGTTCTAAATTTGGGCCCGCTAGGGTGCCATCTTTTGCAACATCGGTAACGACATAACGCGCGCAGCCATCACGATCAAGTCGAGCTAAGGTTTCGAAGAGATCTCCACCTTCTTTAGTCCAGCCGCGCGCAGCCAATGTGTGGCCGCGAACATCTAAACCAACAGCAATTCGATCACCGTGTTCGGCAATTACTCGCGCTGTCCATTGCGGATCTTCTAGTGCAGCAGTTCCAAGATTGACGCGACGACATCCGGTGGCAAGTGCCCGGCGTAAAGATTCATCGTCACGAATTCCACCGGAAAGTTCAACCTTGATATCTAGCTTTCCAACAACTTCGGCCAATAGCGCAGAGTTTTCGCCGCGACCAAATGCTGCGTCAAGATCTACCAAGTGCAACCATTCAGCACCTGCAGCTTGAAATTCAAGTGCGACATCTAGTGGTGCGCCATAAATGCTTTCTTTATCTAGCTCGCCCTGAACCAAACGAACCGCAAGACCATCCTTTACATCTACTGCAGGCAATAGCTCCAGGTAACTCATAGTGACCCCACCCAATTCTTTATCAGTGCCAACCCGGCTGCACCAGATTTTTCGGGATGAAACTGGGTAGCGCTGATGTACCCATCTTCAACTGCCGCAAGAAACTTTTCTCCATGAGTACTCCACGCCTGTGTTTTTCCAACCGCAACTTTTGCCGCAAAGGAATGAACAAAGTAAAAAGATTCATTTTCCACACCTTTAAACAAAACTGAGCCGGAACTAGTTTCTACCGTGTTCCAACCCATGTGCGGCAAGATAGGTGCAGCTAACTTGGAAACTGTTGCGTCCCAGATTCCAATCCCATTATGGGCTTGGGTTTCGGAATGTTCGGTGCCGTGACTAAACATAATTTGCATTCCGATACAGATTCCCAAAGTAGGGCGCTCTTTAGCTAAACGTTCTCGAACAATTTCTGCGCCAGCGACCGCATTTAATCCATCCATGCAGGCAGCAAACGCCCCAACTCCTGGAACAACTAAACCTTCGGCCTCTAGTGCAACCTTTCGATCGGAAGTAACAATTACATCTTTACCGGCGGTCGCAAAGGCACGCTCTGCAGATCGAAGATTTCCAGAACCGTAATCAAGAATTGCTATCAAAGAGAACCTTTTGTCGAAGGAATTCCGGCGACTCTGCCATCTAGTGAAACCGCATCACGAAGCGCGCGTGCAACAGCTTTAAACTGCGCTTCAAATACATGGTGTGCGTTGCGGCCTTCAAGCACGCGAATATGTAGTGCGATGCGCGCTTCGGCAACAATTGATTCCCAAATGTGTTTGCCAAGGGTTGTGTCAAAAGTTCCAATTAGTTCAACTATTTCTGGTTGACGGTGCACAAGGTATGGACGTCCGGAAAGATCAACTGCAGCTTGAACCAGGACTTCATCGAGTGGAACCATCGAATCACCAAAACGACGAATACCGGCCTTGTCCCCCAGTGCTTCCCGCAATGCTTGTCCAAAAGCCAAAGATGTATCTTCGACTGTGTGATGGGAATCCACATCGACATCTCCAGTTGTCTTGATTGTTAAATCAAAACCTGAGTGCTTGCCTAATTGAGACATCATGTGATCAAAGAATGGAACACCAGTGGCAACATCGATAATGCCTTGGCCATCTAAATTGATCTCGACCAGAACGTGTGATTCATGGGTCTTTCTTTCAACGCGCGCTGTTCTCATGGCTATCTCCTTTAAATAAGCTCTTTGAGGGCTGAAACAAACAATTGATTCTCGGCTTCATTGCCAATTGTGACTCTTAAGTACCCTGATAATCCCACATCTCTAATCAGAACACCCTTTTCTAGTAAGGCCGCCCATAGTTGTGGCGCATCCTGCTTAAAGCCTGTGAAGAGAACAAAGTTGGCGCTGCTTTCAATTGTGGTCAACCCCATTTCGTGGAGTGCTTGTACAACCTGACCTCTGGCACTTATCAAGGTTGCTACACCACTTAAAAGTTCAGCTCGATGGTCAAGGGCAACCTGAGCTGCAGCTTGAGTAAGCGCGCTCAGGTGATACGGAAGTCGAACAATCATCATGGCATCTTTGACCGCACTATCACTTACTAAATACCCCAGTCGCGCACCCGCAAAAGCAAATGCTTTGCTCATGGTGCGAATAACAATCACATGAGGATTGTTCGCAATCAAAGTTACTGCAGATTTTTCTTGGGAAAACTCGGCATAGGCTTCATCGACAACTAATAACCCACCCACTTGTTTCGCTGCAGTTGCCAGCTTTTGAATGCAATCAATTGTGACCGCACCGCCAGTTGGATTATTTGGCGTTGTGATAAAAGTTAGCGTTGGCTTGTTTGACAAGATTTGAGCAACTGCATCCGCCGTATTTAGCGAAAAGTCAGCATTGCGCTTTCCATCAATCCAGGTTGAACCAGTGACCTTTGCGATCAATGGGTGCATCGAATACGAAGGTGTAAATCCTAGAACGGGACCTTGTCCAAAAGCCAAGAAAATTGATTGGATAATTTCATTTGAACCATTTGCTGCCCAAACATTGTCCAATGAAAAGTTGGTAGCACTTTGTTCATTGATGTACTGAGCAAGCTTTCCCCGAAGAACTGTCGCATCACGATCTGGATAACGATTCAAATCGGCAGCGACCTTTGCTACCGCATCGGTAATCGCCTTTTGCAACGCAGGTGATGGTGCATATGGATTCTCATTTGTATTTAGCGCAGCCGTCGCTGGAACCTGCGGAGCACCATATGGTGATAACGCGCGCAAAGTTCCACGCAAAGGCAACCACGTTGGCCAACTCATGACAGGTTCTCCAGACGCACCGTCATTGCTTCACCATGTGCCGGCAAATCCTCAGAATTCGCTAAAACTACGACGGTATCAACAATGTCAGTAAATGCTTTTTGGTCGTATTCAATAAAGTGCAAGCCACGCAAAAAGGTTTGCACCGAAAGCCCACTTGAGTGACATGCGCAACCACCTGTAGGCAGTACGTGATTAGATCCAGCAGAGTAATCACCTAATGAAACTGGCGAGAATCTCCCGATAAATACTGCTCCGGCGTTTCGAATCTTTGCCGCATCACTTCGCGCATTTCTAGTTTGAATTTCTAAGTGCTCTGCGGCATATGCATTTACGACAGCTAAACCCTGTGCGATGTCATCAACTAAGGCAATTGCAGATTGAATCCCAGAAAGTGCTGAATTAATTCGATCTGCGTGTTTGGTAGCAGCTACGCGAACTTTGAGCTCTGCTTCGACCGCTGCGGCTAATTCGGGTGAATCTGTCACCAATACCGCAGCTGCAATTACATCGTGCTCTGCTTGACTGATTAAATCTGCTGCAACATCTGCAGCAATTGCCGAAGAGTCAGCCAAAATGGCAATCTCGGTTGGTCCCGCTTCGGAATCAATTCCGATAACTCCGCGCAATGCGCGCTTTGCTGCCGCAACATAAATATTTCCGGGTCCTGTTACCAGATCAGCTTTTTCGCAGACCCCATCCATTCCGTAGGCAAAAAGTGCAATCGCTTGTGCACCCCCAACTGCATAAACTTCGGTGATTCCAAGTAACGCGCAGGTTGCAAGAATTGTGGGGTGTGGCAATCCGCCAAATTCTTTTTGTGGAGGCGATGCAACGGCGATCGATTGCACCTTAGCAATTTGTGCAGGAATCACGTTCATCATCACACTACTTGGATACACAGCCCGACCACCAGGAACGTATAAACCAACACGATCAACCGGAATCCATTTTTCAGTGACTGTTCCACCATCAACCACAGTTGTGGTCTTTTCAGTTCGCAGTTGATCCTTGTGCACTTTTGTAATTCGCTTGATGGATAGCTCTAATGCCGTGCGAATCTTTGGATCCAATTGTGCAAGGGCAGAATCCAAATCACTTTGTGAAACCTTGATGGTGGCGGGCTTAACTCCATCAAACTCTTCGGCTAGTGCGATCAAATCTGCTTCTGTTCCATTCTTTACTCTTTCTAGAATGGGTTGGATGAGCAGCATCGCTTCTTGGACATTAAGTGTTGCCCGCGGTAATTGTGCGTTGTATTGCGCTTTAGACAGCGATCGTCCGCGCAGGTCAACGGTACGAATCATTGGGTAATTGTAACGGCTAGGCAGCAAAGGATGCCGACTGATTTAAACCAGGCAGTTAGGACCCAGAATAGATTTCAAATCAGCGCTCAGACTCGGTGATGATGTGATTAATGCATCAACCTTCATCACAGTACTGCTTCCGTTATCTACCAGTTGCAAGTGAACTTCGCGCTTTCCTGGATGTGATCGCAAAATCTCTTTAATTCGATCTACAACTGGTGGTGTGCATTGCTGTATGGGAAGCGAAATCACAAGTGGCCCAGTAGGTCCCGCGCTGATATCTGGCATAGACATTTCAAGTGCGGTAAAACGCAGCGCATCTTCGCGCCGATCAACTCGGCCTCTGATGGTGACGATTCGATCTTCAGTCAACGACATCGAATACTGATTGTATGTATTTGCAAAGAACAGGACTTCTAGCGAACCTTCTAAATCTTCGACAGTAACTACTGCCCATGACGCACCCTGCCGCGAAACCTTGCGCGTAACACTTGTGATCAATCCACCAATAGTCACGATTGCTTCGTGTTGTGCGCCGTGATCGGCAAGTTCACTAATTGACATATCTGTATTGGCGCGCAAAACATGTTCTACGCCCAACAAAGGATGATCAGAAACATACAGTCCCAACATTTCGCGTTCATAAGAAAGCAACATTGCTTTGTCCCATTCGCCAGTTGGTACTTCAATATCTAAACCAGAAACCGCAGTAACCGCTTCTCCCCCGAAGAGATCAAACTGACCAATTGCTTCGGCTCGCTTAGATTCAATAACTGAGTCAATTGCTTCAAGGTGGATGGCAATTAAACCTTTACGGGTTGATCCCAGGGAACCAAAAGCTCCAGCTTTGATAAGAGATTCAATGGTCTTCTTGTTGCACACTTGCGCGTCAACTTTGGCAAGGAAATCGCCGAAGGATGTGTAGCGACCTTTTGAATCACGCGCATTTTTAATTGATGCAACTACACCTTCGCCAACATTTCGAATTGCAGCTAAACCGAAACGAATATCAACACCACGTGGGGTGTATTCAGCATCTGATTCATTGACATCAGGTGGCAAAACCTTAATTCCCATGCGACGACATTCTGATAAATACAACGCTGACTTATCTTTGTCATCTCGCACGGAAGTCAAAAGCGCTGCCATGTATTCGGTTGGGTAATTAGCTTTTAGATATGCCGTCCAGTAGGAAACAACACCGTAACCGGCAGAGTGTGCGCGGTTAAAGGCATAGTCGGAGAAAGGAATCAATACTTCCCATAAGCGCTTGATTGCAGCGGTTGAGAAACCATTTTCCTTCATACCGGCTTCAAAAGGAACATACTCTTTGTCCAGAATTTCTTTGTTCTTCTTACCCATTGCTTTTCGCAAAAGATCTGCGCGTCCCAAAGTAAAGCCCGCAACCTTTTGCGCAATTGCCATAACCTGCTCTTGGTAAACAATTAAGCCATAGGTATCACCTAAAATTTCGTGGAGCGGATCAGATAGTTCCGGGTGAATTGGTTCGACGGACTTGCGACCATTCTTGCGATCTGCGTAGTTGTTATGTGCATTTTCACCCATTGGACCTGGGCGGTACAGCGCGATAACTGCAGATATATCTTCAAATGAATCTGGCGACATGCTCTTTAGCAGCGCACGCATTGGTCCACCGTCGAGCTGGAATACACCCAAAGTATCGCCACGACTTAAGAGTGCATAAGTTTTAGGGTCATCTAGAGTTAAATCTTCAAGCACAACATCCTTACCTTGGTTCGCTTTAATGTTTAGCAAGCAATCATCAAGTACCGAAAGGTTTCGAAGACCCAAAAAGTCCATCTTGAGCAGACCCGTTGCCTCGCATGCACCCATATCAAACTGGGTAATGATTGCTCCATCTGCTTCGCGACGATGAATTGGAATCACATCTAGCAAAGGTTCTCTGGAAAGAATCACACCGGCAGCATGTACGCCCCATTGGCGCTTCAATCCTTCAAGACCACGTGCAGTATCTACAACACGCTTTGAATCTGGATCTGCGTTATATAACGATCGAAATTCACCGGCTTCTCCGTAGCGATCATCTTTTGGATCAAAAACTCCGCTGAGCGAAATGTCCTTGCCCATAACCGATGGTGGAAGCGCTTTAGTCAGCTTTTCACCAACAACGTAGGGATAACCAAGAACTCGGGTTGAATCCTTAATCGCTTGCTTAGATTTAATTGTTCCGTAAGTGATGATCTGAGCGACGCGATCTTCACCATATTTATTAGTTGCATATCGAATCATTTCGCTGCGTCGGCGTTCATCGAAGTCCAAGTCGATATCAGGCATAGAAATACGTTCTGGATTTAGAAAGCGCTCAAACAACAAACCGTGCTCAAGTGGATCAAGTCCAGTAATTCCCAATGAGTAGGCAACAAGTGAACCTGCTGCAGATCCACGACCAGGACCAACACGAATACCAACTTTTTTAGCGTGACCAACTAGGTCTGCAACTACAAGGAAGTAGCCAGGAAAACCCATTTTCTCCATAACGCCAAGTTCATACCTCAAGCGCTCAACATGTTCTGGAGTAATGCGAGCTCCCAGACGCTCTGTTAATCCCCGCTCTGCCTCTTTTTTCAACCAGGAATCTTCGGTTTCACCAGCAGGAACTTCGAATTGAGGAAGCAGGTTTTCTCCCTCTCGCAAAGTAATGTTGCAGCGCTCTGCGATCAACAAAGTGTTATCGCAACTTTCAGGAATATCCTTAAAGAGTTCGCGCATTTGTGCAGCGGTCTTTACATAGAAAGAGTCATTATCAAATTTAAATCGCTTTGGATCTGCCAAAGTTGAGCCAGACTGAACACAGAGCAGCGCTTCATGTGCACCAGCATCGGCTTGGCGCGTGTAGTGCAGATCGTTAGTTGCCAGAAGAGGTAGTCCAAGTTCTTTGCCCAACTTCATCAGATCAGCTTTAACTCGGGATTCGATTTCAATTCCGTGATCCATTACTTCAAGGAAAAAATTTTCCTTGCCAAAGATGTCGCGATAAGCACTTGCTGCTTTTATTGCTTCTTTATAAGCACCCATTCGCAAACGAGTTTGAATTTCTCCACCTGGGCACCCAGTTGTTGCAATCAAACCCTTTGAATACTGTGCTAGCAGCTCACGATCCATACGTGGCTTGTAGTAATAACCTTCAAGGGATGCAAGTGATGACAACCTAAAAAGATTTCCAAGACCTTCGTTATTTTCGGCCAAGATAGTCATGTGCGTGTAAGCACCACCACCAGAGACATCATCTTCTCCGCCATCTGCCCACTGGACACGCTTCTTATCAAATCGTGATTCTGGTGCGACGTAGGCTTCGATACCAATGATTGGCTTTACATCAGCATTTTTGGCGGCTTTATAGAATTCAAAAGCACCAAAAACATTTCCGTGATCTGTCATTGCAATAGCAGGCATACCCTGTGCTTTGACTTCGGAGATTAAATCGCCAACGCGCGCAGCACCATCGAGCATCGAATACTCGGTATGGACGTGAAGATGGACGAAATTCTCCGCCGCATTCTTATTCTGGCTAGGCATGATTGGCGAGATTAGTGGCTAAGGCAGAACGGCGTCGGAAAGCAACGCCAACGAGCCTGTGAGATCGGCTGGATATGGGGCGTGGAACTGCAGAGCTTGCCCCGTAACTGGGTGAGCAAAGCGAAGTTGTGCGGCGTGGAGCCAGGGTCTAGACATCTGCAAACTCTTAGCCAAGACTGGATCGGCTCCATATGTTGTGTCACCAACAAGTGGGTGGTGCAGTGCAGAAAAGTGAACACGGATTTGGTGCGTGCGACCGGTTTCAAGTTCTACCTTCACCATTGAAACGCCACGATAAAATTCAATTACTTCGTAGTGAGTAATTGATTCTTTTCCAGTAGCAACAACTGCAAAGCGATGGTCTTCTTTAGGATGTCGATCAATCGGTGCATCAATAGTTCCAGTTGTTGGATCCAAATGACCTTGCACCATTGCATGATAAATCTTTTCAACAGTGCGATTGCGAAATGCATCCTTTAGAACATGAAAAGCGGTATCACTTTTCGCCACGATCATTAATCCGCTGGTGCCGACATCTAATCTATGAACAATTCCTTGACGCTCTGCTGGGCCGGAAGTACTAACTGAATAACCAGCTGCCATTAACGCACCGACAACTGTTGGCCCAGTCCATCCAGGACTTGGATGTGCCGCACATCCAATTGGCTTATCAATTACAACAATGTCTTGATCATCGTAAACAATTGTTAATCCCTCTAATGGTGTCAACGGAATTGGATCGGTGTTAACTGGTGCTGGCATTAAGACATCAATTACTTGACCAGCGGTAACGCGATCAGATTTAGGCATCGCTTTGCCACCAGTTGTGATGTCGCCGTCTTCGAGCAGCTTTACAACAGCGGTTCGGGATAGACCCAGCACGCGTGTTAACGCGCTATCGATGCGCTCTCCCGCGACTCCTTCTGGCACAGACAAGGTGCGTAATTCGCGGTTACTCATGGCTGCGAGCCTACCTTTGTTATCGGCGGGATGTTTCTGACAGTTAAAACCATGGAAAGTAGGGCTGCAGAGACTATTGCCATGTCGGCGATGTTAAACACTGGCCAATTGGGAATCTGTAACCAATCAATAACATGGCCCCGCAAGATACCGGGTTCGCGGAAGATGCGATCGACCATGTTTCCTAAGATTCCGCCCAATACTAATCCCAAAACAACTGCCCACCCACGAGAGGTAATTCTTGGCGCGTAATACAAAACCACGATCATCACGACCAAACTAAACAGCGATAAGAAAATGGTTGCACCTGCTGCAAATGAAAAAGCAGCCCCCGGATTTCGAACAAAGGTAAGTTGCAGGAACTCACCAATTACTTTGATGTTTGATTTATAGGAAAGATTATTGACTGCCCAGATCTTGGTGGCTAAATCCAGGATCCATACCGCCCAGGCAACACCAAAGAGTGTGCGCCACATGCGCACTGCTAGCGCCGTTCTTCCTTCTGCTTGCAGAGCATGCAGAGAGTTGCGCGTGGAAATACTTGCAAGCGCGCTTTACCGATTGGTGAGCCACACTCTTCACAATTTCCGTAGGTCTTATTTTCAATTCGCTCAAGAGCGCGTTCGGTCTGCAAAACCATGTCACGCGCGTTAATCACAAGTGACATTTCATGTTCGCGTTCAAAAGTCTTGGTCCCTGCATCTGCTTGATCATCGCCAGCGCCTTCGCCAGATTCTTGAATCAATGCATCCATCTCTTGCTCAACAACGGCAAGTTCGCTGCGCAACCGATCTAACTCTTTTGAAATTTCACTTTTAATCGCTTTGATTTCGGCGGCAGTCCAGGGAGATTCATTCTCGCTGACAACAACTGGTGTAGGTGCAACTTTGATTGGTTTTAGCGGCGCGATCTTCTTGCCACTCTTTACCGGCCGCGGCGGAGGTGGCATGACTAAACGACGCTCTTCTACAACTGGTGCAACAACGGGTGCGGTAATTGTTGAAACTGAAACTGTTTGGGATTTCTCATCGACTGTCAGAGTGGTCTTGGATGGAAATGGTTTGCCTGGAGCTTTCTTTACCGGAATGCTCTTAACCGATGCCTTTTTAGCTGGAGCTGCTTTCTTGGCAACTTTCTTTGCTACCGCCTTTTTAGCAGGTGCTGCTTTCTTAGCAACCTTTTTTGCTGGCGCCTTCTTTGCTGGAGCCTTCTTCGCAGTGGCTTTCTTGGCAACCTTCTTTGCTGGAGCCTTCTTTGCAGCCGCCTTCTTAGCGACTACTTTCTTTACAGGCTTCTTAGGCATGTCGCGAACCTTATGCCTTCGCACCCGCCCTGACCAAGTTCGCCACGGTCAATTTTTAACGTTTCAATCAACTACACTTAGAACCTCGCGTAAAGGGCGTTGACGGGGCTATCACCTCACGAGCCGGCAGGAAGAAATGGGCCTTGGTCCATGTAGAACCGGCACGCGGGATTTCAAGTGGCACACCACAGTGTGCAAGGCGGGTGGTACCGCGAAAGCTGTGAACGCAGCGATCGTCCCTCCAGAGATTGTTTTCTGGAGGATTTTTTTATGTCATTTCGCGCCATTCCAGCAGCTGTTGATCTGCCTGCCGTCGAACATTCAATCCTAAAGTTCTGGCGCGAAAACTCAATCTTTGAAAAAACTGTTGCAGCACGTGAAGGTGCACCTGCATGGACTTTTTATGAAGGTCCCCCAACAGCAAATGGCATGCCTGGAACTCACCATATTGAAGCGCGCGTCTTTAAGGATTTGTTTCCACGTTTTCACACCATGAAAGGCAAGCAAGTAACTCGTAAAGCAGGTTGGGATTGCCACGGTTTACCAGTGGAAATCGCTGTCGAAAAGGAACTTGGTTTTTCTGGAAAAGGCGACATTGAAAAATTTGGAATCGCACCATTTAATGACAAGTGTCGTGAATCTGTTCAGCGTCACGTAAGTGCCTTTACCGACATGACAGATCGCATGGGGTTCTGGGTAGATTTTGATGAAGCGTATTGGACCATGTCGCCTGAATATGTGGAATCAGTGTGGTGGTCCCTTAAGGAAATCTGGAAAAAAGGCCTGCTTGTACAAGACCATCGCGTTGCACCATATTGCCCGCGCTGTGGAACTGGTTTATCAGATCACGAATTAGCACAAGGGTATGAAACCGTTACGGATCCATCGGTCTTTGTTCGCTTTCCGATTACTTCAGGTGAGCTAGCTCAACTACATGCATCGCTATTGGTTTGGACTACTACCCCATGGACTCTGGTTTCAAACACCGCAATTGCTGTTCACCCCGAAGTTGAATATGTAGCGGTCGAAGTAACCCATGAAGAGACACCCGAAGTCTTAGTGGTTGCCAAGAATCTAATTGAAACCCTCAAGGGTGAAAAGAAGATTCTGAAGACGATCTTGGGCAAGGATTTAGAACGCACTACATATAAGCGACCATTTGATTACATTGAAATTCCAGATGCTCACTTTGTTGTACTTGCAACCTATGTAACTACTGAAGATGGAACAGGGCTGGTGCATCAAGCTCCAGCTTTTGGTGCAGATGACTTGGCAGTCTGCCGTAGCTACGGCCTGCCTGTTGTAAATCCAATTGCACCTGATGGACATTTCTTGGCTGATATCGCCGTTGTTGGTGGAATCTTTTTCAAAGATGCAGACAAGCCGCTAGTCAAAGAGTTAAAAGCAAGTGGCGCTTTATACAAGCATCAACAATATGAGCACTCATATCCGCACTGCTGGCGTTGTCACACTGCGCTGATGTATTACGCGCAACCATCGTGGTACATCCGCACCACTTCAATTAAAGATGCACTGCTGCGCGAAAACGCGGCAACAGATTGGCATCCAGAAACCATCAAAGAAGGTCGTTACGGTGATTGGCTCAATAACAATATTGACTGGGCACTTTCTCGTAATCGCTATTGGGGAACGCCTTTGCCAATTTGGCGCTGCGAAAACAAGCATGAAATTTGTGTTGATTCGCTGAAGGAACTTGGCGCTTTGGCAGGACAAGAGCTTTCTAAGCTTGATCCACACCGTCCATTTGTAGATGACATCACTTTTGCTTGCGCAGAGTGCTCATCAACCATGACACGTGTGCCTGAAGTTATTGACTGTTGGTATGACTCAGGTGCAATGCCATTTGCGCAATGGGGTTACCCGCACAAAGAAGGTTCAGTAGAAAAGTTCAAGGCTTCATACCCTGCCGATTTTATTTGTGAAGCTATCGATCAAACTCGTGGCTGGTTCTACACCTTGATGACTATTGGAACACTGGTCTTTGATAAGTCTTCATACAAAACCGTTTTATGCCTGGGCCATATCTTGGATAAAGATGGTCGCAAAATGAGCAAGCATCTTGGAAACGTTCTAGAACCAATGGCTTTGATGGATCAACATGGCGCAGATGCGGTTCGTTGGTACATGTTGGCAGCAGGTTCCCCATGGGCTGCGCGCCGTGTTGGCCACGACAGTATCAATGAGGTTGTTCGTAAAACTTTATTGACCTACTGGAACACTGTTTCTTTCCATGCGCTATATGCCAATGCATCAAACTTTGAAATATCTCAAACTCCAGCCCTATCACAACGTCCACTAATGGATCGTTGGATCATCTCTGAACTAAACCTTTTGGTAAAAGAGGTAGATGCGGCGCTAGAAGATTTTGATTCGCAAACTGCAGGTCGCGCACTTGCCCGATTTATTGATGATTTATCTAACTGGTATGTACGACGATCTCGTCGACGTTTCTGGGATGGCGACACAGCCGCCCTTGGAACTTTGCATGAATGCTTAGTGACACTGACCCAACTTCTTGCTCCCCTTGTTCCATTTATTACCGAGCAGGTTTGGCAAGAGTTAGTTCTTCCGGCTGATGCCACACAACCAGCATCTGTTCATCTTTCAAATTGGCCTTTGGTCAATGAAGGCGCAGTCGATTCTGAATTAGGCTCACAAGTTGCCTTGACTCGCAGAATTGTTGAATTAGGTCGAGCAACTCGCGCCGAATCAGGAATTAAAATCCGACAACCACTTGGACGGGCACTTATTGCCGCAAGCGGTTGGGCGACTTTGCCTGAAGCCATGCGTGAACAAATTGCCGATGAGTTAAATGTTCAGACCTTGCAAGACATCGCAACCGCCGATGGCGACCTTGTTGATATCAGCGTCAAAGCTAACTTCAAATCACTCGGTGCGAAATTTGGTGGAGCTGTGCAGGAAATCGCAAAAGCTATTGCCACAACCGATGCAACTTCGTTAGTAAAGACGCTGCGTGCTGCTGGCGTAACAACTGTTGGTACTTGGGAAATCGCGTTGGATGATCTGGTGATTACCGAAGTCCCAAAGAGCGGTTGGAGCGTTTCTTCTCACGATGGAGAAAGCGTTGCACTGGATCTAGAACTCACTCCTGCGCTAATTGCGGCTGGAAACGTACGTGAAGTAATTAGATTTATTCAAGAGCGCCGCAAAAGTGATGGGCTGGAAATTTCAGATCGAATCAAGGTGACTTGGAATGCAACTGATGAAATGGCAGCTGCAATCGAATCTGATGTGACGCACATTGGTAATGAAGTGCTAGCGCTGTCTATGACACGTGATCCTGGTTTAGCAATCACGGATGCTGAGATTGGTGTTGAGGTCGTACTAGTTAAGCAATAACTACAGCCCGCGCAACAAACCAATAAGCAATTGTGTTGCGAAAAACAGCACAATAAAACTCATGTCTAAACTGATCGCACCTAAACGAAGTGGTGGCACGAAGCGACCGACAAACTTCATTGGTGGATCGGTAATTGTGTAGATTGCTTCTACAAAGTAGAGGGTGATTCCTTTTGGTCGCCAGGTTCTGGAAAACATCTGGACGTAATCAAAAATCAAACGTCCCAAAAGCGCTAAAAGAAAGATTTGAAGAACACTGGCTAGCAGTGAGCCTACATTCAACATAATCAGCTCTGGTTAAAGAAACTTGCTTGTGCAGCTGCAGACTTATCTTCAGAGCTAACTGAAACATTTGCAGGTGAAAGTAGGAATACCTTCTTTGTTACACGTTCGATAGTTCCGTGCAAACCAAAAGCTAAACCACTTGCAAAATCAACTAAGCGCTTATGTTCTGATTCATCCATTTCAGTCAGGTTGATAATCACTGGATTACCCTGACGGAAATGCTCACCGATAGTGCGTGCCTCGTTGTAATAACGTGGGTGCAAGGTAACGATGCGATCCATTGCTGGAAGATCAAGCTGTGGTGCAACCTCTACAACTGATGAATGGCGCAATGAACCGACAGAACGTGGTTCGCGAGTCTTAATGCGAACATCACCTGTTGGGGCAATTGCTGGAGTATTTGTAGTTGCTGCTTGTGGAGTATCAAATTCAGGATCATCCATCAAGCCAAGGTAATTAGCGACACGGCGCATTGCGTTAGACATGGTTAAAGGTTACCTGTGGGGTGAGCGAGAACCGAGGATTGATGAGCCTACGCGCACATGTGTCGCACCATGTGAAATAGCTGATTGGTAATCACCACTCATGCCCGCTGACAAAGAGTTCGCCGCTGGAAATCTAAGTAAAAACTCATTACGAATCACTGCTAATTGCGAATATGCCATATCCGGGTCCATTTCCACCGGCGGGACTGACATCAAACCCGCCAGGGTATGAACCGTGGATTCAGAGACTAATTCAGCCAAGTGATACAGCTGATCCACCCCTGCTCCCCCTCGATTGTGGGCCCCATCTAAAGAAACCTGCAAAAAAATACTTAAGGGATGTGGTGCAACTTTTTCAATAATTTCAAAATGTCGAGGATCATCTAAAGAGTGAATCACAGAGGCCCAAGAAGTTATGGACTTTAATTTATTGCTCTGAATTTGTCCTTGAAAGTGCCAAGTTCCCGGCACAACTGCAGACTTTTCGGCACCTTCAGAATCCCGATTTTCACCAAAATCAATGACGCCTAATTCTTTGAGAATCTGAACATCACTAGCCGGAAATGTCTTAGTCACTGCAATCAAGGTAACTGGGTGCGCGACTACGGCAGCAATATTTGCACGTACGGTTTCCAGGTTATGGGCAATTTCTTCTTTTCGACTCATAGTGAAACTACCCCAGCAAATCTTCCTGTGGGATTTTGGCGCCGGTGAGAAAAATACAGTTCGTCTTCATAGGTACAGACCGTCGATGCTTCATAAGAGACACCTGCAGTTACCAAATCTGCAATCAACGCTTTCGGTAGATCTAGTCCAGGAGTTCCTTTTCGAGTCGTGGCAAATGCTCGTGGGTGATCGGAAATTACATCTTGCTGCATCGCAAACGGCACTTCATAACAACTGCCACAAATTGATGGCCCTAAAACCGCGTGCAAATCTATTGCTCCCAAAGTTCGCATTTTTTGTATTGCCTTTATCGCAATGCGATTGACCAACCCTGCGCGACCAACATGGATTGCACCGACTACTTCTTTGGAAATCAACAGCAAAGGAATGCAATCGGCAACCATGACTGCCAGTGAAAGATTTGGTGTGGTGGTGATCAAACCATCACAAGTAGGGGTCTGATCCGTAATGGTTTCGACAACTTCAAGGTGATCACCATGAACTTGATTCATGAACTGCGCAGTACCAATTTTTTTTCGATTGGAAACCACAATTGCGGGATCGTCACCAACATGCAACGCCAAATTCAATGATTCATAGACGCCAAGGCTTTCGCCTCCGCGTCGATCGGTAAAGAAGTGAGGCAAAGCCTTACTTCATGAAGTCAGGAACGTCGATTTCGTCCTCTGCAACTAGCTCTTCAAAGGTCACGCGACGCTTAGGAGTCTCATTGCCGAGATCGAGTGCGACCGAAAGCGGATCATTTGCCGCGATTGGATCAGCCACGCCGCCAAGGGTTGCTGCATCGATTACTGGCGTGGCTACCTTCTTAGGTGCTCCACCTTCAAATCCTGCAGCGACAACGGTGATGCGAACCTCGTCACCTAGTGCGTCATCAATCGTTGTTCCGAAGATGAACTTGGCGTTTGGATGAACTGCAGACTGAACTAGTTCGCACGCTTCATTAACTTCAAATAGACCAAGGTCAGATCCACCAGAGACTGACAGAAGTACTCCCATTGCTCCATCAATTGAGGCTTCAAGGAGTGGACTTGAAATCGCAAGTTCTGCTGCGCGAAGTGCACGGTTTTCACCACGGGCAGAACCGATACCCATCAACGCCGAGCCTGCTCCAGACATAACTGCTTTTACATCGGCAAAGTCAAGGTTAATCAAACCAGGTTGTGTGATGATCTCGGTAATTCCTTGAACACCAGAAAGCAATACTTGATCTGCACTCTTGAATGCATCGGCCAAAGTAATTGTGCGATCTGAAATTGCGAGCAAGCGATCATTAGGAATCACAATTAATGTGTCTACCTCTGCACGCAATGCTTCGATACCAACATCTGCTTGTGCTGAACGAAGTTTTGCTTCAAAAGAAAATGGTCGGGTTACTACACCGATAGTTAGTGCACCAATATCTTTTGCAATCTTCGCAACAACAGGTGCTGCACCTGTTCCTGTTCCACCACCTTCGCCTGCAGTTACAAACACCATATCTGCGCCGCGTAAAATTTCCTCAATGTCATCTGCATGATCAAGTGCAGCTTCGCGTCCCTTGTCTGGATCCATTCCTGCACCAAGACCGCGCGTTGTCTTGCGACCAATATCTAATTTCACATCCGCATCACTCATTAACAAATGTTGCGCATCTGTGTTGATTGCAATGAACTCGACACCTTTAAGGCCGACATCGATCATTCGATTAATTGCATTAACTCCACCGCCACCAATGCCGACGACTTTGATGACCGCTAAATAATTCTGTGGTGAAGCCACGTTAATCCTCCTTATGAACCATAAACCTCAAGTTGAGGCTTACAATTCACTACTTTTCGATAAGGCGAACTTAAAGTGCAAGCGGGTGATTATCAAACACCGACATGAATTGATTAACGTGTCGCAAAAATTGGTTTTTTAAAAATCACTTAACGATTGGTGCATGTGGTGCCGAAACATCGACCCTCTTAATATCTGCATTTTCTGGAAGAGCAATAAGAGCCCTATAAACCTTTAGTTTTAACTCATTATCTGAGTCATTACCCCATCGAATTTCAATATCTTTGCCATTGTTTTTAGTTATCAAAACCAAGGCTCCAGTGCTTCGAACTTTTACAACCATCAAGGAAGACTTGAGCTCATCGGGTAACTGAGTTAGGAAGCTGACAGCTCGTTTTGCATCCTCAATCTCGGCCGCTTGAATCTGAATCAAGCCCTCTGGTCGCTTGCCTTGTGGCACAAAACTGGCAGCTGTTGAATCGATAACTTGATTTTCAAAAATCGCAATCGGTACCCGGGATGTAAGTTCAACGACAACTTTTCCATTGATCCAATTACGAGAAACGTCAGCCGATTTAACCCAATCCAGTTTTCCCAATTGTGTTTCGATTGCACGTGGTTCAACGCGTGCAAGTTTTTGCCCCTTAACAATGCCTGTATTCAATGGTCGGGTACTTCCAATTACTTCTATCGAAGAAACTGTGAACAAAGTTGAATATCCCAAGACATAAGTCAAACCCGCCAATAAGGCTACGACTAATCCTGCAATTAAGGAGCGCTTCATTTAACTAAAACGCCTATTTAGGCCCTCAACAATAATTGGGGCTAGCGAGCTGACATCGCCTGCACCTAAAGTCATAATGACATCACCAGGTTGGGCATCTGCGATTACTGAATCTGTCACCTCTACAAAGTTAGGGATGTATTCACCTTTATTCATCTTTGAGGTAATGATCTTCGAATTTACGCCATCAATCGGCTTTTCACTAGCTGCATATACTTCGAGCAAAATTGCGCGGTCTGCAACATTGAGTTCGGCCGCAAATTGTTCGGCAAATGCCTTGGTCCTGGAATAGCGGTGTGGTTGGAAGATTACGATTAATCGACCCTCATCTGCATAACGTCGAGCAGCTTCAAGAGTCACATGGATTTCAGTTGGATGATGTCCATAATCATCGATTACGCGAATGCCATGAACAGTGCCCTTCAATTCAAACCTGCGACCTGTCCCCCTAAAACTTCCCAAACCAGTTAATAGCTCTGCGGGCGGGAAACCCAGCTTTAGCCCTGTTGCTAAAACCCCGGCTGCATTTAACAAATTGTGATGACCCGGTACTTGCAGTTCGATGTGACCAACACTTTTACCTTTCCAAATCGCTCTAGCGCGCGAACCCATCGTAAGAAGTTCTATCTGATCAATATGTAAATCAGCGGTTTCATTCACGCCATAGGAAATAACTTCTACCGAAGCAATGCTTTGGGCAAGTGCAACCGCACCAGCATCATCTGCGCAGTAGGTCAGGAAGCCGCCTTTTTGAATAGTTGCAGCAAAATCTCTGAAAGCTTGCGCAACTGATTCGGCAGTTTCAAAGAAATCAACGTGATCGTGCTCGACATTTGTCACGATGGCAGCAAACGGGTGATATTCAATAAAGGAACCATCAGATTCATCAGCTTCTGCGACAAAGATTTCACCAGTACCGCGATGTGCATTTGATCCGGAAGCGGTAATTGTTCCGCCAATTGCAAAAGAAGGATCTGCCCCACATGCTTGTAAAGCCACAGCCAGCATCGATGAAGTAGTTGTCTTGCCATGAGTTCCAGCAACGGCCACACTCTTTGATTCAGACATCAAAACTGACAAAGCGCCGGCTCTTGTCAAGATAGGAATTTTTAATTCCTGGGCACGTAGGCGTTCAGAATTGGTTTCTGAAATTGCATTGGAGTACACAACAAGATCAGAACCATCAACATTTTCTGCGCTATGGGATGTTGAAACCGATGCCCCGAGTGCAGACAATGCAGTAACAACTGAAGAATCTTTAGCATCAGAGCCACTCACGGTGATTCCGTGAGACAAAGCTATTCGCGCAAGACCGCTCATGCCCGCTCCACCGATTCCGATGAAATGCACCCGCTTACCAATAAGTGATGTCAGCTGTGGCTTCATGATTTCAAAGCAAACTCGGTAAGTGCGACAATTTTTTGCGCTGCGTCAAGGTCTTGATCATTTCCATCAATAGGCGCATTAGCTGCAGCAACTAGCAATCTATCGATGTGTGAGGCAAGAAATTGAGCACTGAACTCTTTCTGAGTGATGATTTCAGCGCGACCATCAGCAACCAATGAAGCAGCGTTAACGAACTGTTCTCCATTTCCGATCGGCAGTGGCACAAAAAGAGCGTATCGACCCAAGGCTCTAAATTCGCTACAGGTCACTGCTCCGCTTCGAGCAATCACTAAATCAGCTGCTAAATAAGCATCAGCCATGGCTTCAACATAGGCAACTGGCCTATAGCCGCCTTGCGAAACTGGCAAGGCATTTAGTTTTCCAACCGAATGAAGTACTGAGATTTCGTTTTGATTAAAGGTTGCGACGCTGTCAGCAACAACGGCATTGATTGCCATCGAACCTTGGGAACCGCCCATGATGAAAACAAGTGGGCGATCTGCCGGAAAACCCAATCGTGACTTGGCAGCGCTTCGAGCACCTGCCCAATTAGAAACTGAGGCAACGCATGCTTGTGCAACATCTGATCTAAGCGGCAAACCTGCTAATAGTGCATCGGCAAACTTTCCAGATTCCACCGGATGAGCCACTGCAAGTTGTGAAGTAAAAGCTGCACCTAGTCGATTGGCCCAACCTGGCTTTGCGTTGGCTTCATGAATCACAATCGGGATGCGTGAAAGGGCGGCAGCCAAATATGCAGGTGCGCTGACATAACCACCAAAGCCGATTAGAGCATCAGCTTTTTTCACAATCTGCCTTGCTGAGCGAACTGAGGTAATTAAATCAAATGGGATGCGCAGCCAAGACGCTGAAGGCTTTCTAGAAATTGTAACTTTTGGAATAACATGTAGTTCAAAACCTGCCGCAGGCACAAGTGTGTTTTCAAGTCCGCTCTTTGTTCCTAAAAAAATGCAGGTATCTGCCGGATTCGTTTTCATCCATTGCCGTGCAACAGCAAGTGCGGGCTCGATATGTCCTGCGGTGCCACCACCGGCTAGAACTACCGTAGCCATTTGATTCCCGTCTCTTGTAATCCTTTATAGATTACTGGGTCTCTTCGCGCTGCGCCTAAAACAAACCCAATTCCCATATATGTCGCAATCAATGCAGAACCACCGTATGAAACAAGTGGCAGGGTTACACCAACTACAGGCAAAACACTTATTGCAGAGCCAATGTTAAGAACTATTTGAATTGCAAACCAGCAACCCAGACCTGCAGACACATAACGCACCATAGGATCACTTGCGCGTAATGCTAATTTAAAGATTGAAAACAAAAGCAAAGCTAACAAAAGTAAAGTAGCCAGAGTTCCAAATAAGCCAAGCTCTTCACCAATTACTGAGAAAATAAAATCCGTGTGAGCTTCTGCAAGGTTTCCCCATTTTTGACGGCTTGCGCCTAAGCCCACACCAAAAAGGCCGCCACTTGCTAGGCCCAGCAAACTATGTGCCGGCTGCCAACCCGAGAATTTGTATTGATCTTCGGCAAAAGGATTAAGAAAAACCGCAAAGCGTTCTGCTCGATATGGAGATGTCAAAATCAGTACTGCAAGTGCTGCTAAACCTGCAGCGATGCCAATTCCAAATAGTCCGATGCGCAACCCTGAAACCCACAACAATCCAGCCAAGATAAAGGCAAACACTGACGCGGTACCCAGGTCGCGACCTGCCATCACCAAAATCATGCACAGCAAGAAGGCTGGTCCAATCAAAACAAGAACATTGCTCTGAATCGCACCGGCACGTTCTCGAATCGCCAGCATATGTCCTGCCCACAAAATCATTAAGAACTTTGCGATCTCACTAGGTTGCACATCGACAAATCCGAGACTGATCCAGTTGTGATTACCGTTGACGCTTTTTCCTATAAGTTGCACCAGCACCAAGAGCACCACTGAAATCACAACACCAAAACGTGCGATGACTTTCCATTGACGTAGCGACAACCGCGATAAAACCCACGCCATTGGTAATGAAATAAGCAGAAAGAGAAATTGTCGGATAACGACTCCATAGGTTGTACCGCGGGAACCCAGCGAATAAATCGATGAAGCAGAAAAAACCATAATCAAACCCAAAAGGCTTAACGCCAAAGTACTGCCTAGCAGCATGTAATAAAGATTTACCGGCTTCGTGAAAAGGGTTTCCTTACTTTTCATGTGCAACTACCTTTCGAACTGCTGCCGCAAATCTATCTCCACGATCTGCATAAGAAATGAATTGATCCATGGACGCGCATGCTGGTGCTAGCAAAACCGCATCTCCTGACGTTGCCTGCTTAGCAGCCGCCGAGACAATTGATTCCATTAAAGAATTGGACGCTCCCCCGCGGGTGTAATCATTTGGAGAATCAATAAGAATTCTGGGAACAGTTGGGGCATGCTTGATCAAAGCGGCTTCAATCAGCCCGCGATCTTCACCAATGAGAATTGCCGCCTTAATTCTTGGCGCGCATCTTTCAAGCAACGAATCCATGTCCGCACCTTTTGCCAATCCACCGGCAATCCACACAACCGAAAGATGTGACATTAATGAGGCCGCGGTTGCATGCGGATTTGTTGCTTTGGAATCATCGACCCAAGTTATGCCATTTGATTCATGAATAGTTTCAATGCGATGTCGACCTGGGCGAAAGGCTTGCAGCGCTTTTTGAATCACTTCGTGAGGAACATCAATGGCGCGAGCTAGCCCTGCTGCGGCCAAAGCGTTGGAAACATTATGTGGAACCGTTGGGACTATGTCAGCTAATTCGCAAATCATTGCTGCTTGTTGTGGATCAGCTACAAATGCCCGATCAACCAACAACTCCTCGACTACTCCGATTTCACCTGGAGCTGGCGTATCTAGCGAAAAGAAAACCTTGCGTCCAGTAAATCGATTAGCACGAGTTACTACTGCGCCATCGTCTGCGTTAAGAATTGCAACATCTGTGCGATCTAGAATTGAAAACTTCGCATCGGCGTAGGCGTCAAAACTGCCATGCCAATCCAAGTGGTCATCAGCAATATTCAAAATTGCGGCAGCCTGAAACTGCGCTTGTCTAGCCCAGTGCAATTGAAAACTAGAAAGCTCCAAAACCAAAACATCATAGGCATCAGTTCGATCGATTGCATCAATTACGGTGTCACCAACA
>Ga0209770_10000202_pt1 | contig 35765 bp, 33 predicted proteins | sample LauGreSu1BDMLBDD_2_FD_187572 | JGI IMG/M metagenome (GOLD analysis project Ga0209770, IMG submission 187572) | Freshwater lake microbial communities from Lake Michigan, USA - Su13.BD.MLB.DD (SPAdes) (version 2) | ecosystem: Environmental > Aquatic > Freshwater > Lake | place: Lake Michigan, USA...
CTGTTCGCCCGCCTGCGCGACCTGGCCGGCGCCGGCGAGCTGGTGCGCGAGACCGCGCCCGGCGCCACGGTCGGCGCGGTCTGGGCCGGCCTGGTGGCCGAATATCCGGAACTGGCGCCGTACGAGAAGTCGATCTCGTGCGCGGTGAATGCCGACTACTCGCGGTTCAGCGCGGCGGTCGCCGATGGCGACGAAGTCGCGTTTCTGCCACCGGTCTCCGGCGGCTGATCAGGGAAGAATTGGCCGCAGCGACACCGAGGACTCAGAGTCAATTCGTTGAAAATGAAGTCGGCGTCATCTGTGTCATCTGTGGCCCCGTGAGATCCAAGGAGTCTGTGTTTGTTCGATAAGCTCGAAACCGTTGAAGGCAAGTACGAGGAACTGATGGCGTCGCTCGGCACCGCCGCGGTGCAGAGCGATGCCAACGAATTCCGCAAGCAGTCGAAGGCGCTCGCGGAAATCGCGGAACTCGTCCAGAAGTACCGCGAGTTCAAGGCGGTGACGCGCGAGATCGCCAGTACCGAGGAAATGATCAAGGGCGGCGACCCCGAGATGCGCGACCTGGCCGTCGAGGAACTGAACGACCTCAACGTGCGCAAGGAGCGGCTGTCGGACCAGATCAAGATCCTGCTCGTCCCCAAGGATCCCAACGACGACCGCAACGTGATGGTGGAGATTCGCGCCGGCACCGGCGGCGAAGAGGCGGCGCTGTTTGCCAGCGAGCTGTACCGCGCCTACGTCCGCTACGCCGAGCGGCAGCGCTGGAAGGTCGAGCTGATGTCGCTCAGCGAAGCCGACAAGGGCGGCATCAAGGACGTGGTCGTCAGCATCGAGGGCAAGGGCGCCTACAGCAAGCTCAAGTACGAAAGCGGCGTGCACCGCGTGCAGCGCGTGCCGGCCACCGAGGCCAGCGGCCGCATTCACACCTCGGCCGCCACCGTCGCCGTGCTGCCCGAGGCCGACGAAGTCGACATCCAGATCCACGAGAAGGACCTGCGCATCGACACCTTCTGCTCGAGCGGTCCCGGCGGCCAGAGCGTCAACACCACCTACTCCGCCGTGCGCATCACCCACATTCCCACCGGCACCGTCGTCTCGCAGCAGGACGAGAAGTCGCAGGTGAAGAACCGCGCCAAGGCCATGAAGGTGCTGCGCAATCGCCTCTACGAGGCGGAAATGCAGAAGCAGCACGACGCGATTGCCAAGGACCGCAAGAGCCAGGTCGGCACCGGCGATCGCTCCGAGAAGATCCGCACCTACAACTTTCCGCAGAGCCGCGTCACCGACCACCGCATCAACTTCACGTCGCATCAACTGCATGACGTCATGGACGGCTACCTCGACGAGCTGATCGACGCGCTCAGCACCTACTACACAGCCGAAAAACTCCGCGAAGTGACGCAATCGGGGCAATGACGCTCCGCCAACACCTCGTCACCGCCAAGGCCCGGCTGGTGGCGGCCGGCATCGCGCCGGCCGAGGCGGCGCGCGACGTTCTCCTGCTTGCCATGCAGGCTCTTGGTTGGGACCGCGCCTCGCTCCACGCCCGCGACCTCGAGCCCCCGCCCGAGGGGTTCAGAGCCGCATACGACGCCGCCATCGCGCGGCGCACCACTCGCGAACCCGTGGCCTACATCACCGGAGTGCAGGAATTCTGGAACCGCGAGTTCGCAGTGTCGCCGGCCGTGCTCATCCCACGGCCCGAAACCGAGCTCATCATCGAAGAGGCGCTGTCCATGGCGTTTGTCACGGCGGCCGATATCGGCACCGGCAGCGGCTGCCTGGCAGTGACGCTGGCCGCCGAGTGCCCGCGCGCCCGCGTGGTAGCCACCGACATCTCGCCACCGGCGCTCGTCATGGCGCGGGCCAATGCCGAGCGTCACCACGTGGCGTCCCGGATTGAGTTTCGAGAGACGCGCTACCTGAACGGCATCGCCGGCCCGTTCGACCTGATCGTCTCCAACCCGCCCTACGTCACCGACGATGAGTACGCGGCGCTGGCGCCCGAGGTCCGCGACTTCGAGCCGCCATCGGCGCTCTCGTCAGGCCGCGACGGCCTGGACGACATCGCCGGCGTGCTGCAGGCCGCGCTCAGCCACCTGGCACCCGGCGGGCGGCTGCTGCTCGAAATGGGCCACCAGCAGGCGGCGGGCGTGACGGGGCTCGTCGCCGCGCATTCCGGATTGCTGCTGGTCGGCATCCGCGACGATCTCCAGCGGATTCCGCGCATGGCCATCATCGAGCGTAGAATCGGCGCATGAGCTGCTTGTTCTGCAAGATCGCCGCGGGCGAGATTCCCGCGGCGAAGGTCTACGAAGACGATCAGCTGATCGCCTTCAACGACATCAACCCTCAGGCTCCCACGCACGTGCTGATCGTGCCGAAGCGCCATGTCTCAACGCTGAACGACCTGTCGGCGGGCGATGACGCGCTGGTGGGCGCCATGGTGCGGCGCGCGGCCGCGATCGCGAAGGAAAAGGGGTTCGACGGCCCCGGCTATCGCACGGTGTTCAACTGCAACGCGCAGGCGGGCCAGACGGTGTTCCACGTCCATCTGCACGTGCTTGGCGGACGCGCCATGGCCTGGCCGCCCGGCTGAGGTGGCGTCGGGCTATCAAGGCTCACCGTGCTTTCGAACGTCCGTGAGCAGCCGGCCACGGCGAACCCGCTCTTGACCTTCGCGCCGGCGGCCGGCGCGGTCACCATGACGAATGGTTCGTCCTTGGGCACGTCGCCGCAGCTCGCCTGGGCCAGGGCCGTCGACGTAGTAAAGGCGGAGAACAGGGCGGCCAGCAACAAGACTCGCGACAGCATGGTGCGTTCCTTTCGCCCTCTTCGCGTCCTTCGTCTTCTTCGCGTCCTTCGTGGTTAGTCTTTCCTCGCCAGCAGGTAGCGGCCAATTCCAGCGTCCCGCTGCAACACGAAATCCACCGCGCGGTAGCCGCGGGCGAAATAGGCCTGGAACATCTGCCGCGCCTGCAGCCGCCACTGCAGGGCCCGATCGGGCGCCAGCTGCTGCATTTGCGTGAAGCCGGTGGGGATTTCAATCCACACCCGCCGCTCGTCCACCGCCAGGTCGATCCGCCTGACCTCGCGCCAGTCACCGTCCATGGCCGTCACGTTGACCACCGGCGCCTCCCCTACTTCATGAGACACGGCGCGCGGGGCGGAGGTTTGCTTGCCCGCCGTCTCGTCCACCGCAGCCTTGGCGGAGGTGGAAGCCTCCGCAATGGTGGGATCCAACCGCCGGACCACATGCGGCTCGCCAATCCGCCAACTGACGATCAGGCGATCGGTTGGCGTACCGCGATGCAGGGCGCTCGTCGACTCACCGTAGAAGTTTTCCGCGTATTCCTCGACCACGCCGCCCAGCTTGGCAAAGTTGAAGTGCGCGTTCATGGCCTGCATCGGGTCGAACGTCCACTCGATGAGTTCGTAGCCCTGCGACAGCGCGCGGGTGCGTTGCGCCAGCTTCAACCGGTAGCCGAGGCCACCGCGGTACTCGGGCAGCACGCCGGTCATGTGCGACCACAGCATCGGCTGGCCGTCCTTCATGCCGACCACGGCATAGGCAAAGCCGACCATGCGGTCCTCGTCGAAGGCGCCGATCAGGGTGGCACCGCGTTTGACGGTGAAGATGAAGACCGGGACAGTGACGATGTCACCGAGGTCGGTGTAACCCCAGATCGCCTGCTCGAGGGCCACCACTTGCCGAAACTCGTCAATGGTCGTGAGATGTCGAATGCGAATGTCGGTCATCGCGAATCGCGCCACTGTACCGTATCGCTCAATCGCAGTTCAATAAGCGCGGCGACCGCCGCGATGATCGTGCCAATCGCTACTGGCATGCCTTTCGCGTTGACACGTTGGTACGTCGCAAATAAATTCGCGAAGGCTCCGCACCCTTCGCTCCACGACCGGCACTCCGGATCCTCACCCAGATTGCATCACATCTCCGGGAGAGTGTTCGATGCCCCGCACCGATCGAGTTCTCGTCAACCGCCGCCTGTTGGCACTCGCGAGGACCGTTGAAAACAACCTGGCCCGAACATGGACGGTGCCGGAGATGGCGGGGGTGCTTGGCATCTCGGCCGGCCAGCTGCGCCGCGTGGTGAAACAGCACGCGGGCGCGACGCCACGATTGTGGCTCCGCAACCTTCGCCTCGAGCGGGCCGCGGACCTGCTGGCGGATCCCAGCCTGCGGATCAAGGAAATCCAATCGCTCGTCGGCATTGCCGACGCCAGTCACTTCGCGCGCGACTTCCGCGATCGCTTTGGCACCTCGCCGTCCGAGTACCGATGGCAAGGGCTCGACGGCGAAGCGACTCTTTCGACACCAAGGCGCGATCCGGCCAACAGATCGCCGTTGGGGCCGATTGCGCCCGCGCCCGCCACGCTCCAGCATCGTCGTCACCGTCGATGACTTGCCATCGATGAAATGGAGCGTGACCAATGATGGAACCCTCTCGCCGGACGTTTGTCGCGGGCATGCTAACGGGCCTGCCCGCACTCGCAATGGCCGGCCGGCAGCCGGCACCGCCCGCCGGGGCCGGCCCGGTCTGGACGCAGATCATGAGCGGCTTGCGGCGCATCTACGGCGAGCTGACCGCGGACCCCTCTCGGCGCGACAGCCTGCGGGCGCTCGAGTCGACCATTACGATGCACGCCGCGTACTCGACCGCGCTCGGCAACCCGGCGCAAATCCAGGGCGCCGTGGCCGCCCGCCTGCGGGGCGCCAAACGCGAGTTCCTGGACGATGTGCGGCGCATGAGCTCGCGCGAACATCGCGAGGCGCAGCTGCGCCGCTACCTGCCAAAGGCCGAGGCGCGGCGCTATGATGGCCCCGATCCGTCTGACGATGAGCTCGAGCAGGCGGCGATCGCGGTTGCGCAGCGCGGGCACATCCCGGTGCTGATGGCCGCAGCCGACCTGGCTCGCGTGCTTGCCGAACAGAAGCCGCAGTTCGCCCGCGTCCGGCTCGAGACCACCCAATGGGACCTGTGCAAACAGTTCGAGGCCGAGATTGCCGCCATTTCGTTCATGACGGGCATCGTCTGCGCGTTGACCGCGGCCATGCCGGCGCTGCTGCCCGAGTGTGCGGCCCTTGCGTCGACACTCGCCGTCATGGAGATGACGTATTTCATTTTCTGCACCTGGCTATGAGGAGGTGACCGTGGCAAACCCGTCGGTGTTGTATCCGCGTTTCGTGATTCGCACGTCGCAGGCTTGCGCCGTCGTCATGACCATATTGTTCGTGTTGATGATCCTGCTGATGATCATCGGCACCGTCGGCACCGGCCGGCCCTGGATGCGCTTGGGCGTGCCGTTTGCGTGCGCCGTCATGTCGCTTGGTTTCGGCCGGCGGGCGCTGGGGCAGCTGCAGATCCTGGAACAGACGCGGACCGAGCCCGATGCCTTAATGGTCGCGCTGTTCGATATCGCGTTCGGCGTGCCTACGCTCGGGCTGCTGGCGGTCATCGCCGCGATTGCCGTTTAACCGGCACGAGAATTGAGGTGGCACGTCTTTCTCGCATCGGCGGGCGCCGCCGTCCGAGCGTGCCACAGCGGGATGCGATCGAAGTTGCCCGCGCGCACATCGTCGGCGTCAGCGAACTCGCGCACTACTACGCCGGACTCGCTGCCGGGATCACCCTGGCCGAGCTGGGTCGATCGAGGCGGTGAGGGACCTTACAGCAGATCCGGCAACTCGCTGAGCGATCGGATCACGCGAAGGTCTGCCGGCAGGTCTGCCGGGACTTCGCCTGATCGACGGAGCAGCACCGCCTGCATGCCCGCCTTGAGCGCGCCCTCGACGTCGTGCTTCAGGCTGTCGCCGACCATCATCGACTCGGCCGCGGCGACGCCGGCGCGTTCCAGCGCCGCCTCGAAGATGCTGCGATGCGGCTTCATGTAGCCGTGCTGGGCCGACGACACCGAGAAGTGGATCAGGCCCGTCAACGAGAAGTGTTCGCGGAAGGCATCGAGGCTGCGGTGCGAGTTCGAAATGACGCCGACTTTCAAACCGCGCTCCTGTAACCCCTGCAACACCGGCGCCGCATCGTCATACATCTCGAAATGATGATTCACGGCCCACTGCTCGTAGATCTGCCGCGCCACCTGGACGACTTTGGGGCCACGACCGCCCATGTGTTCGATGATCGAGGCGGTGTAGTGCACGAACAGGTCGTGGTTGTAAATCTGCTCTTCGACCTCGTCCAGGATGAACGACGAGGCCGCTGTGGCGTGATCGAAACGCGCCGGGTCGATCTCGATGTCCATCGCCAGGCAGGCGCGCCGATACCCCTCGGCCTGGAACGTCGGCCCGGGATAGATCAGCGTGAAATCGACGTCGAAAAACACGGCCCGGATCATGTGCTGACCACGAAGGACGCGATGGTCACGAAGTCTTTCTGATGGCTTGGCCTTCGTGGCTTTCGCGTGCTTCGTGGTTCCATGGCCCGGCGACGGCAATCGTGGCGCGCGAGGGATCGAGCAGCCGGCGGGCGGCCTCGTTGGCGGCCTCGAGCGTGACGGCCTGCACCAGGCCCGGCACGCGCTCATCGTAATCAAGGCCCAGGTCGAAGAAATCGGCGTTCAGCAGGAACGACGCGATCGCGGCATTGGTCTCGAGCTGCCGCGGCAGCGAGCCGACCAGGTAGCTCTTGGATTCGTCGATCTCCTGCGCGGTGAAGCCGGATTGGACGACCGCTGAGAGTTCGGCGTCGATCGAGGCAATGGCGCGCTCGACGTTGTCGGCCGACACGCCGGCGCGAATCGTGAACGGCCCCGCGCCCAGGCTGGCGTCAAGCGAACTGAAGACGTAGTACGCCATGCCCTGCCGCTCGCGGATGGAGTCACCGAGCCGGCCGCCAATCGCGTACTGGCCAAGCGCGTTGTTCATCACCGAGAACGACGTGTAGTCCGGGTGCGCGCGGCGAATGCCGACAAAGCCATATGCGAGGTCGGCCTGCGCTTTGCTCATCATCGGCACGGTGACCAGCCGCCGCTCGGCCGGCGCCACGGCATCGGGCACTGCGGCGTCGGGCCTGGGCAAACCTGACGGCGGGTCGCCGCTCGAGCCCCAATCGCCAAACGCCTTCGCAATCGCCGCGGTCGCGGCGTCTTCGGCGACGTCGCCCACGACCACGACGGTGATGGCCTGCGGTTGAAAGCCCTTCTGGTAGAACCGCACCAGGTCCTGCCGGCGAATGCCCTCGACGCTGGCGGCGCTGCCGCGCACCTTGCGCCCGTACGGATGCGAGCCATAAAGCGCCCGGGCCAACGCGTCAACCGCCATGGCCGCGGGATTGTCCTCGTCCTGGCGGATGGACGTGATCAGGTCCGCGCGCCGCGTGGCCACTTCGGCGTCGGGAAAGGCCGGGTGACGGGCCACATCGGCAGCCAGCGCCAGCACCGCCCCAAAGTCATCGGCCAGGCAGGTGGCGCTGATCGCCATCTGGTGACGGCCGGTGACGACCGATAGCGACGCGCCGCGGCCATCCAGATCGTCGGCGATCACCCCGGCCGGCCTGGTGATGGTGCCCCGATCGAGCACGCGCGCGCACAAGGCGGCGGTGCCTTCCCGATCGGCGGGATCGGAATACGCGCCGGCGCGCACGCCGATCAGCAGGCTGACGGCTGGCGTGGTGTGATTGGCCTTGGCGATTACGGCCAGGCCGTTGCCGAGAACGGTCCGCTTGGGATGCAGTGCCATCTACGCGTCCACCGGCTCGAACCAGCCGATCGTGCGATTGGCCGGCGCCAGGTACTTCACGGCCGCGGCCTGCACGGCCTCGGCCGTCACGGCCTCGAGCCGGGCGCCCAGGCCGTGATACGCGCGCCACGAGCCGATGGTCTCGAAGAAACCCAGCTGGTGCGCGATGTCGGTGACGCTGTCGCCGTCGTACACGAACCGCGCGCGCAACTGCGCGTTGACCTTGGCCAACTCCGCCGGCGTGATGCCGTCGCGCTGCAGGCGAGCCACCTCCTCGAGGACCACCCCCTCCACGGCCGCCAGCGTCCGCCCCGCGGCGACGTTTACGCTGAGCGAGTACAGGTATGGATGTTCCGTGGGCATCAGCGCGCCGCTCACGCTCGAGGCGAGCCCGCCGTCGACCAGCGCGCGATACAGCCGGGCGCTGCGCTGCGGGCGTGACACGCCCCCGCCCGACCAGATGTTCACGCCGGCCGCGCCGTTCAGCACCGCGTCGGCCACCAGCAGCGGCAAGAAGTCTTCGTCGCTGAAGGCCGGGGCGTGAAACGCCGCCTTCCAGTAGGCCGCGGTGCCTTCCTTGCGCAGCACCACGCGCCGCTCGGCCTGCTGGGGCGGCTCCACTTGCCGCACGCGCGGCGGCCGCGAGCCCGGGGCGATGGCGCCAAACTGCGCGGCGACGCGCTTCACCACGTCATCGGCCGCCACGTCGCCGACGACCACGATGGTCGCGTTCGACGGGACGTAGTAGCGGCGGTAGTGGCCGTAGAGGTCCTCGCGGGTCATCGTCTGCAGGTCCGACAGCCAGCCGATGGTCGGGTGGTGGTAGGGATGGACCTTGAACGCGGTAGCGTTGACCTCGGTGTCGAGCAACTGCTCGGGATCGTTCTCGCCGCCCTGCAGTTCCGAGATGATGACGGTGCGTTCCGACTCGCAATCCGCCGGGTCGTAGAGGCAGGCGTCCATGCGCTCGGCCTCGATGAAGAGCATGCGGTCCAGGGCGTCCTTCGAGGCGGTTTCCAGGTAGGTGGTCTGGTCGATCCACGTGTAGCCGTTCCAGCTGCCGCCGAACTTCTCGATGATGCCCTTCACCTGGTCCCGCGGGATGTTCCGGGTGCCCTTGAAGTTCATGTGCTCGACCCAGTGCGACACCCCGGTCACGCCGGGGGTCTCGTCTTTCGAGCCGACCTTGTACCAGCACCACACCGACGCCAGCGGGGCGGTATGGACCTCCTGCACCAGCACCTTGAGGCCGTTGTCCAATACGGTTTCACGAACTCCCGACACGTCATTCCCTCCCGACAAGGAGTGCCCTCCCGGCCCAGACGGCGCTCCCGGCAAGGAGCGCCCTCCCGTCACAGTACAATACAGGGACGTTATGGCCGACTGGAAAGAGACATGTAACCTGCCCCGGACCGCTTTCTCGATGAAGGCGAACCTGCAGACGACCGAACCCGAGACCGTCGCCCGCTGGGACGAGATGGACCTGTACGGCCAGATTCGCCAGGCGCGCAAGGGGGCCAAGAAGTTCCTGTTGCACGACGGCCCGCCGTACGCCAACGGCAACATCCACATCGGTCATGCGCTCAACAAGATCCTGAAGGACCTGGTCGTCAAGTCGCGCAACATGATGGGCTTCGACGCGCCCTACATCCCGGGCTGGGACTGCCACGGCCTGCCGATCGAGCTGCGGGTCGATCGCGAGCTGGGGCCGAAGAAGCGGCAGATGAGCACGGCCGACTTCCGCCGCGAATGCCAGGCCTACGCGGCGAAGTACCTCGACATCCAGCGCGCCGAGTTCAAGCGCCTGGGCGTGATCGGCGAGTGGGGCGAGCCCTACAAGACGATGAACCACCCCTACCAGGCGGCGATCGTGCGCGCCCTCGGCAAGTTCGTCGAGCAGGACATGGTCTACAAGGGCAAGAAGCCGGTGCACTGGTGCACGCACTGCCGCACGGCCCTCGCCGAGGCGGAGGTCGAGTACGAGCCGCACACCTCGCCCTCGATCTACGTCGAGTTCCCGCTGAGCGAGGCCAGCCACGCCGAACTGGCGCAGCGCGTGCCGGCGCTGGCCGGCCGCGCGGTGTCGGTGCTGATCTGGACGACGACGCCCTGGACCATCCCGTCGAACCTGGGCATCGCGTTTCACCCCGACTTCGAATACGGCGCGTACGACGTAGCCGGCAAGACGGTGATCATCGCCAAGGGTCTCGCCGAGGCCGTCAGCGAGAAGACCGGCCGCGTGTTCGCGGCGCCGCTGGCCACCTTCGAGGGCAAGGTCATGGAGCGGCTGGTGTTCCGGCACCCGCTGTACGCGCGCGATTCGCTGGGCGTGCTCGGCGATTACGTCACGCTCGAGGCCGGCACCGGCGCGGTGCACACCGCCCCCGGGCACGGCGCGGACGACTACCACACCGGCGTCAAGTACGGCCTCGAGATCTACGCCCCGCTCGACCCGGGCGGCCACTACAACGAGTCGGTCGAGTTGTTTGCCGGGCTCAAGGTGTGGGACGCCAACCCGAAGGTCGAAGCCGCGCTCAAGGAACGGGGCCGGCTGTGGGCGCGCGCCGACTTCGCGCACTCCTATCCGCACTGCTGGCGCTGCCACAACCCGGTGATCTTCCTCGCCACCGCGCAGTGGTTCATCGCCATGGACGCCCGGCAGCTGCGCGAGCGGGCGCTCAAGGCCATCAACGACACGCGGTGGATCCCGTCGTGGGGCCAGGCCCGCATCGAGGGCATGATCGCCAATCGTCCCGACTGGTGCATCTCGCGCCAGCGCGTGTGGGGCGTGCCGATCCCGGCCATGGACTGCGTCAAGTGCGGCCAGGCCGTGCTGACCAAGGCCCTGGTCGACCAGGCCGCGAGCGTGTTCGACGTCTATGGCGCCGACGCGTGGTACGAGCGGCCGCTGGCCGAGTTCGTGCCCGAGGGCATGACCTGCACCGAGTGCGGCGGCACCGAGTTCGAGCGCGAGCACAACATCCTCGACGTCTGGTTCGACTCGGGCTCCAGCCACGAAGCGGTGCTGCCGTTCCGCGCCGATCACCACTGGCCGGCCGACCTTTATCTCGAGGGCAGCGACCAGCATCGCGGCTGGTTCCACAGCTCACTGCTGGTTGGCATCGGCACCCGCGGCCGCGCGCCGTTCGACCAGGTGCTGACGCACGGCTTCGTGATGGACGACCAGGGCCGCAAGATGTCGAAGTCGCTCGGCAACACCGTGGCGCCGCAGGACATCATCAAGCAGAGCGGCTCGGAGATCCTGCGGCTGTGGGCGTCGATGGTCGACTACCGCGAGGACATCCGCGTCGGCAAGGAAGTGCTGGCGCGCACGGTCGAGGCGTACCGCAAGATCCGGAACGTCATCCGGGTGCTGGTCGCGAACCTGTACGACTTCGACCCCAAGGACGACACCGTCGCGAAAGCGAACCTGCTCGAGGTCGATCGCTGGGCGCTGGCGAAGTACGCCGAGGCCGCCGAGCGCATCGTCAAGGCCTACGACGACTACGACTACCCGCAGATCTTCCAGGTCGCCAGTCAGCTGATTACCGTCGACTTGAGCGCGTTCTACATCGACGTGACCAAGGACCGGATGTACACGCTGGGCGCCAAGTCGAGGGAGCGGCGCTCGGGCCAGACGGCGATGTACATCATCGTCGACGGCCTGGCGCGGCTGCTCGCACCGATCCTGTCGGTGACGATGGACGAGCTGTGGCGCATGCTGCCGGGCGACCGCGAGGCCTCGGTGCACATGGCGCTGTTCCCGACAGAACTGGCGCAGTGGCGGGATGACGCGTTGATCGAGCGGTGGGCGGCCCTTGCGGCGGTACGCGACCAGGTCAACCTGCAGCTCGAAGAGAAGCGCCAGGACAAGACGATTGCCGCCAACCTGTCGGCGGCCGCCGTGGTCACGGCCGGCGGCGCCACCGGCGCGCTGCTGGCCGAGTACCGCGACTTCCTGCCGACGCTGTTCGGCGTGTCCGAGGTGACGCTGGTCGAAGGTTCACCGGCGGCCGAGGGCCTGGCCGTGGCCGTCGAGCGGGCGAGCGGCACCAAGTGCGAGCGCTGCTGGCGCTATGTCGCGGAAGTCAGCCACGACGCCGACCGCGCCGGCCTCTGCCGGCGTTGCGTCGAGGCGTTAGCCGAGCCGGTGAGTCTCTAATGCAAAGCTTCGAACGCTCAGGTCGCCGCTCCGTTGTCGCGGCTCGTGGTCAAGTCGGGACGGCTTGGTAGACGTGCTGTCGTCGCGAAAACTCGAACTTTCGGTCGCCGTGGTCGTGGTGGTGCTCGATCAGATCACCAAGGCCCTGGTGCGGCCGGCGCTGGCGCTGCACGACAGCGTGGTGGTCATCCCCGGCTACGTCGACTTCACGCGCGTCCACAACACCGGCGCGGCGTTCGGCATGCTGAACGCGGCGGAGTTCCCGTTCAAGACGGTGGTGCTGTCGCTCGTCGGCTTGATCGCTCTTGGCGGCGTGGCATGGTACGCTGCCACCGTGCCGCTCACCGACCGGCTGGCCCGCATTGGCATTGCCGGCGTGCTGGGCGGGGCGATTGGCAACCTGATCGACCGCGCGACCGCCGGTTACGTGCTCGACTTCGTGGACGCGTACTGGAACGGCTGGCATTTCTGGGCTTTTAACGTCGCCGACGCGGCCATTACCGTCGGCGTGATATTCATGATTCTCGATATTCTTGGACTAGGAAGGCGTTTGGAAAGCAAGCCTTCCATCGGCAGTGAAGCTCGTTGAGACTTTCTGGGTCGTTCCTGCGGAACGCCCCCCTTACATGTCGAACAGCTAACCAATAGAGACGCCGTGCATCCCATCCTGTTTAACGCTGGACCGATCACCATCTACTCTTACGGCGTGCTGCTCGCCGGCGCCTACCTGGCCGGGCTGTGGCTGGCCGTCAGGCGCGCCCGGGCGGCCGGCATCGACGGCAACCGGATCATGGACCTGCTGATCTGGGTCATCATCGCGGCCCTGGTCGGCGCCAAGGCGCTGCTCTTCATTGTCGATTTCGACCACTTCACGAGCAGCTGGGACGAGTTCACGACCTTGCTGCGCTCGGGGGGCGTCTTCTACGGCGGGCTGATCGCGGCGATCCTGGTGTGCATCTATCAGTTGCGCAAGCATCGCCTGGCCTTGTGGCCCTCGGCCGACCTGTTCGCGCCCGGCATTGCCCTCGGCTACATGGTTGGCCGGCTCGGCTGCCTGATGGCCGGCTGCTGCTACGGCAAGCCGACCGATGTCGCCTGGGCCATCACGTTCACCGACCCCGCCGCCAATTTCAACGTCGGCACGCCGCTGAACGTGGCGCTGCACCCGACCCAGCTCTACGAGTCGGCGGCCGGCCTCGTGATTCTCGTCGCCCTGCTGCTGCTCGAGAAGCGGCCGCGCGCCTTTGCGGGCCGCACGTTCTGGAGCTTCGCGTTCCTCTATTCCGTGCTGCGCTTCGTCATCGAGTTCTACCGCGGCGATGACCGCGGGGTGGTGGCCGGTGCGCTCTCGACCTCGCAGTTCATCTCGGTGATCCTTGGTCCCCTCAGCCTGGTCATGCTGTGGTACCTCAGCCGCGCGAATCGTCCGGCGGCACCGGAAGTGGCCGACGCCGCGCACGCGCCCCGCAAGCCGCGGTTTTCATGAGCCAGGGCAAGGGTCCAGGCACGCGGGACCGCACCAAGCCGCGCAAGACCAGCGCCGTCAAGAAGGCGGCCGCCGGCGCCGCGCGAGCGGTGGCGGCCGCGGCCATGCCGGCGGCGCAACTGCTGACGTTTACCGCCGAGGAAGACAATCGCGGCGACCGCCTGGATCGCTACCTCGCCAACGAGATCGCCGACTACTCGCGGTCGCAGATCCAGCGGCTGATCGAGACCGGCCACGTCACCCATTCGCGCTACCAGCAGGCCAAGGCCAACTCCGACATCCGCGAAGGCGACGTCATTGGCGTGGCGCTGCCGGCGCCGGTCGCCACGGCGGCGCAAGCCGAGGACCTGCCGATCGAGATCCTCTATGACGATGCCGACATCGTCGTGGTGAACAAGCCCGCCGGCATGGTGGTGCATCCCGCCGCCGGCAATCCATCGGGCACGCTGGTCAACGCCCTGTTGCACCACGTCAAGGACCTCAGCGGCATTGGCGGTGAACTGCGCCCGGGCATTGTCCATCGGCTCGACAAGGGCACGTCGGGGGTGATGGTGGTGGCCAAGAACGACGAGGCGCACCGCGAGTTGACGCGGCAGTTCCACGATCGCGAGGTCGAGAAGGAATACGTGGCGCTGGCGTGGGGCCTGGTGCAGCAGAGGAAGCGCATCAACGCGCGCATTGGCCGCGACCCCAAGAACCGCGTCAAGATGTCGACGCGGGCGAGCCGCTCGCGCGAGGCCATTACGCGGGTCACGTGGTCGCGCGACCTGCAGGGTGTCACGCTGTTGCGGGTCGCCATTCACACTGGCCGCACGCACCAGATTCGCGTCCACCTCAGCGCCATTGGCCATCCCATCGTCGGCGACTCGCTGTACGGCGGCGTGCATCGCCGCGTGCCGCATCCGCTGAAGGCGGTCACGCGGCTGGCGCGGCCATTCCTGCATGCCGAGCGCCTGGTGATCACGCATCCGCGGACCAAAGAGCGCATGGAGTTCACGGCGCCAATCCCGGAAGACCTGGAAGCGATTGCCTACGAGCTGGCGCCGCCGGAGATTCGCGAGACCGTGTTCGCGCGGGTATCGATCGCGGAAGAAACCCACCACGACCTGGACGAAGACGAAGACGTTCGTTAGTGTCGTCGGATCAAATCGCACGCCTCCCTTGTGGGCGGTCCGGGCGCGTAGTAACGTGCCCGGGACATGAATCGACGGGACTTCATTGCGTTGGGTGCCGCCGGCGCCGTCGGCCTGCTGGGCGAGGCGCGCTTCGCAGGCGCCCGGCCGCCCGCGCCGCCGGACCTTACCTATGGCGCCAGCCGCCTCGGCATCTCGGATGACGACCGTGACGGCACGCTCTACATCCCCAAGAGCTACCAGCCGGGCACGCCGATGCCGCTGATGATGATGCTGCATGGCTTTGCCGGCACCGGCGATGGCGTGCGCGGCATGTTCCCGCTGGCCGAAGAGTTCGGCGTGGTGATGATTGCGCCCGAATCGCGCGGCCTCACCTGGGGCCGGTCGATTCCCGGCTTCGATGCCGACGTGCGCTACCTTGGCCCCGCCTACCGCCACGTTGCGAACCTGGTTGATATCGACGAGACGCGGGTGGCGCTGGGCGGCGTGTCGGACGGCGCCGGCTACGCGCTGTCGATGGGCCTGGCCTACGGCGACAGCTTCAACCACCTGATCATCTTCATGGGCGGCCAGATGGTGCCGTACCGGAAGCAAGGCAAGCCGAGGATTTTCATGGCGCACGGCGTGGACGATACGCAGATGCCGATCGACAAGACGGCGCGGGTCTACGTGCCCCAGCTCAAGGCCGACGGCTACGACGTCACTTACCATGAATACCAGGGCGGCCACCGCGTGCCGCCGGCCGAGATTCGGGCCGCCTTCGAGTGGTTCGTCGGCTCGAAACCCCGTTAGGAGCCGGCATGGATCGCCGATCGGGCACACGGCTGTCGCGCGCGGTGAAGTACAGCGGACGCATCTTCAGGCTCGAAGTCGATCGCGTGACGCTGCCGAGCGGCCACACCCTCGACATGGAAATCGTGCGGCACCCCGGGTCGGTCGTCATCCTGCCGGTGCCGGCCCCCGGATCGGTCATCCTCATTCGCCAGTACCGGTACACCATCGATCGCTGGATCTGGGAGCTGCCGGCCGGCACGTTGAAGCCGGGTGAAGATCCGGCCGCGGCGGCGGCGAGGGAATGCGAGGAGGAGATCGGCCTGGTGCCGGGCCGCGTCACGCGGTTGCAGGGCTACTTCCCCACCCCCGGCTTCTGCGACGAGGAGATGATCTACTGCCGGTGCGACGAACTGGGGCCGCCGGCGCCCGACTCGACCGTGCGCAAGGACGAGGACGAAGACATCGAGCCGCGGACGTTCACGATGGCCGAGGCGCGGGCAATGGTGTCGTCCGGCGAAATCGTCGACCTGAAAACGATGGCCGGCCTCACGCTGCTTGCGTGAATCTGCACGCTTCGGCGCGTCCGAATCAAAGCCAAGTGTCTCAATTAAGGTCATTTAAATATAAGTCTTGTTTTAACAAATATTTAAAGTTGTTTTTCAACGCCAATTAACGCGTCAGTGTACTTTTTTAGGAACACCACGGTAGCTGTGATCGCGGTTACTGTTTGGTTATTCCGATAAACAGCACAAATGCTTAAGAAATAATGAATTTATTGCGATAGCAGTCCTCCAAGGCCGGTTGTCCAATTTGGCAGCTCGCTTGCACTGTGGATGGACATGAGGAACACCTGCACCCCTAGTGACTGGCTGCTGAGAATCCTGGTTCTCGCGGTTCTGGCTACTGCCGCCCCCTCGGTTGCGCAGGCACAGGCGCGAAGCGTCGAGGCCCGGGGCCTCTGGATGGCGACGTCGGCTAGCGACACCATCCTGTCGGGTCGCGGCTTCGGTCGTCTCGCGATCGACGATGGCGCGCTGGTCTATAGCTCGCGCGATTTTTCCTGGCTCCTGCCGCTGACCGACATCAAGCGGGTCGCCAGCAGCCGGCAAGTGTCAAACGCGCTTGAAATTGAAAATGCGTCGGGTCACGTGTACTTCGTCGCAATCCTCAACGGGCAGTTGACGTCGCGCTCGCCCGCCAGGGCCTTGCAGGCCATCGAGCGCGCTGTTCGCACGGCCGCGGAATCGGCGCGGACAGCAGCCACGGCCCGTCAGGTACTTGCCGTCGCCGGCGGTGGCGGGGGGCGTTAGCTCCCTGAAAGGGCGCTTGATTAAGCGCGCCTGACCCACGACAATCGGGCGTCTTTCAACAGGAGCCGCCCGATGACCTCGACTAATCGCCGTTTTGCCGCCGTCGCCAGCGTCGCCGTGCTCGTGGGTGTGAGCGCCAGCCTGATGGGCCAGGCGCCGCAAGCGCCGGCCGGCCCCCCGCGCGGGTCGTCCGCGCCGCCCGAACACGCCAAGGTCGCCCCGATCAATAACCTGCCCAATCCGTACGAGACGGTGCGGAACTGGGGCGCGCTTCCCGACGGGCGCAAGTGGGGCTCGGTCAGTGCCATCCACGTCGATCCCGACGGCAAGCACATTTGGGCCGGCGATCGCTGCGGCGCCAACTCCTGCGCCGGCTCCACCGTCAACCCGATCGTGAAACTCGACCCCAGCGGCAAGGTGGTGCAGAGCTTCGGCGCCGGCGTCATCCTGTGGCCGCACGGCATGGACGTCGACCAGCAGGGCAACGTGTGGGTGGTCGACGCGCGCTCGGCCACCGCCGCCGAGTTGACGCAGTTTCCCGACGCCAAGGGCAAGGGTCACACGGTCGTGAAGTTCAGCCCGCAAGGCAAGGTGCTGCTCACGCTCGGCACTCCCGGCGAGGCCGGCGACCCCCCGGCGAAGTTCACCGAGCCGAACGACGTGCTGATTGCCCCGGATGGCAGCATCTTCGTCGCCGAGGCGCATAACGCCCAGTTCCTCGACGCCGACGGGCCGGGCGCGATCGGCCGCATCTCGAAGTTCTCGGCCGACGGCAAGTTCATCAAGACGTTCGGCTCGTACGGCTACGGACCCGGCCAGTTCCGCGGCCCGCACTCGCTCGCCATGGATTCCAAAGGCCGCCTGTTCGTCGCCGATCGCGGCAACCGCCGCATCCAGATCTTCGACCAGGAGGGCAGGCACCTCGATACCTGGTACCAGTTCAGCCGCATCAGCGGGCTCTACATCGACCGCAACGACACGCTCTACGCAATTGACTCGGAGTCGGACGACAACTACAACCCGGGCTGGCGCAAGGGACTGCGGGTCGGCAGCGCGCGCACCGGCGAGGTCTGGTACTTCGTGCCCGAGCACGTGTCCCGCCAGGCGTCGGGCATGGGCGGCTACGGCTCGATGGGCGAGGGCGTCGCCGTCGACGCGCAAGGCAACGTCTACGGCGGCGAGGTCGGACCAATCCAGGGGATCACGAAGTTCATTCCCCGCCTGAAGCGCTGAGGTCTCTGACATGACACATCGACTTGTCGCCGGCACGGCGACGCTGCTGCTCTCCCTGCTGGCACTGGTCACCGCGCAACAGGCGCCGGCGCTGCCGCCGGTTGACGACCAGGCGCTGGCCCGCGTCGAGTCGCGGCCCGGGGACTGGCTCTCGTACGGCCGCGACTACTACGAGCAACGCTTCAGCCCGCTCGATCAAATCAACGACACCAACGCCGCCAAGCTCGGCCTGGCCTGGTCGTTCGAGACGGCGACCGACCGCGGCCTCGAAGCGACACCGCTCGTCATCGACGGCGTCATGTACACCACGGCCTCGTGGAGCGTCGTCTACGCGGTCGATGCGAAGACCGGCCAGCAGTTGTGGAAGTTCGACCCCGAGGTGCATCGCAAGTACGACCAGCTCGCCTGCTGCGATGTCGTCAACCGCGGCGCCGCGTTCTACAAGGGCCGCGTCTACGTCGGGGCCCTCGACGGCCGGCTGATTGCCATCGACGCCAAGAGCGGCAAGCCGGCGTGGTCGGTGACGACGGTTGACCAGAAGCAGGCGTATACCAGCACCGGCGCGCCGCGCATCGCCAACGGCAAGGTCATCATCGGCAATGGCGGCGCGGAGTACGGGGTGCGCGGCTACGTCTCGGCCTACGATGCGGACACCGGCAGGCTGGCCTGGCGCTTCTACACGGTGCCCGGCGATCCCTCCAAGCCACAGGAGAACAAGGCGCTCGACAAGGCGCTGCCGACCTGGAAGGGCGACAACTGGTGGCAATACGGCGGCGGCGGCACGGTGTGGGACTCGATCGTCTACGACCCCGAGATCAACCTGCTTTACGTCGGCACCGGCAACGGCGCGACCTGGAACCGGCACCAGCGCAGCCCCGGCGGCGGCGACAACCTGTATCTCGCGTCCATCCTCGCCATCAATCCCGACAACGGTGAACTGGTGTGGCACTACCAGACCGTGCCGGGTGATACGTGGGACTACACCGCCGTGCAGCCCATGATGCTCGCCGACCTGGTCATCGGCGGCCGCCCGCGCAAGGTAATCATGCAGGCGCCGAAGAACGGCTTCTTCTACGTCCTGGATCGCGCCACCGGTGAGCTGCTGTCGGCCGACCCCTACGTCGAAGTCAACTGGGCGTCGCACGTGGACCTGAAGACCGGGCGGCCGGTTGAGGTCCCCGGCGCCGACTACGCGGAGAAAGGCACTTACATCCGGCCCGGCCCCCTCGGCGGGCACAACTGGCAGGCCATGTCGTTCAGCCCGAAGACCGGCCTCGTCTACATTCCGGCGCAAGACAACGGGCGTTACTACGAGAAGCAGGAAGGCTTCGAGTACAAGCCCCTTGAGTACAACCTCGGCCTGGCGCCGATTGGCCGCAACATGGACCGGTACGACATTCCCTATGCGGGACGGCTACTGGCCTGGGACCCGGTCGCGCGCAAGCCGCGCTGGACCGCCGAGTACGGGTCGTACTGGAACGGCGGCACGCTGGCCACCGCCGGCAACCTCGTGTTCCAGGGGACGGCGCTCGGCGACTTCATTGCCTACCACGCCGCGACCGGCGAAAAGCTGTGGTCGTCGTGGGCAACCACCGGCATCGTGGCGCCGCCCATCACCTACATGATCGATGGCAAGCAGTACGTGTCGGTGATGGCGGGTTGGGGGGGCGCGTTCCCGAAGAAGGCGCGCAGTTACGGGCGTCTGCTGACGTTCGCGCTTGGCGGCACCGCGGCGCTGCCGGCGCGGCCGCGGCCGCGCACGGTGACCGCCATTGCCAGCACCGCCAAGCCCGAGGAGATCGCCGCCGGCGGCAAGATCTTCAATACCTACTGCGCCCGCTGCCACGGCGGCGCCACCATCCTGCCCGACCTGCGGCGGTCGTCACCGGGGGTCTACAGCGGGCTGGCAAAGATCCTCGATGGCTCGCTGGTCGAGCGCGGGATGCCGCGCTTTGCCGAACTCGACAAGCCGGCGATTGCCGCGCTACGCGCGTACCTGCTCGACGAGCGGAAGAAGCTCGCGCCCTGACGCTCGGCGTCAGCGCGACCGGGGCGCGTGCCCCGGCCGCGTCTTGCGCGCGGCGGCCGGCTTGGGCGCGCCCTTCTTCACCGGCCGATCGTTTTCGTGCACCAGCGCGAGCAGCAGCACCTCGTCGATGGTGCTCACAAGGTGGATGGTCAGCCCCTTCAGCAGCTCGTCGCCGAGGTCTTCCTTGACGTTCTTTTCGTTCTGCCGCGGCAGGATGATTTCCTTGACGCCGGCGCGCTTGGCGGCCAGCACCTTCTCCTTGATGCCGCCGACCGGCAAGACCTTGCCCGACAGGGTGATTTCGCCGGTCATCGACAGGTCGCCGCGCACCGGGCGCCGGGTCAGTTCCGAGACCATGGCCGTGACCATGGTCACGCCGGCCGAGGGGCCGTCCTTGGGGATGGCGCCCGACGGCACGTGCACGTGCAGCTCCGAGTTCTTGAAGAAGTCGGGATCGATCTGCCACTCGGTGGCATGGGCGCGCACCCACGACAGCGCCGCGCGCGCCGATTCTTTCATCACGTCGCCGAGCTGGCCGGTGAGCGTCAGCGAACCGCTGCCGGCCACGCGCGTCGCCTCGACGAACAGCACGTCGCCGCCCACCGGGGTCCAGGCCATGCCGGTGGCCACGCCCGGCAGCTTGGTGCGGTCCTTGACTTCCTCTTCCATGAAACGGAACGAACCGAGCAGCTGCTCCACGAACTCGGGCGTGACCTTGACCTTGTCGTCCTCGCCCTCGGCGCGGCGGCGGGCGATCTTGCGGCAGATGGCGCCGATCTCGCGCTCGAGGTTGCGCACGCCGGCTTCACGGGTGTAGCCGCGGATGATGGCGCGCAGGCCGGCGTCGGCAAACACCACCTGTTGCTTGTTGAGGCCGTGATTCGAAACCTGCTTGGCCACCAGGTGATCGCGGGCGATGGCGAGCTTTTCCTCCTCGGTGTAGCCGGGCAGTTCGAGCACTTCCATGCGGTCGCGCAAGGGTGGCGGAATCGTGTCGAGTACGTTCGCGGTGGTCACGAACAGAACCTCCGACAGGTCGAACGGCACGTCGAGGTAGTGATCGCGGAACGTGTTGTTCTGTTCCGGGTCGAGCACTTCCAGCAGCGCGGACGAGGGGTCGCCGCGGAAGTCGTTGCCGAGCTTGTCGATCTCGTCCAGGATGAAGACCGGATTTTTCGACTCGGCGCGGCGCAGGCCCTGGATGATCTGGCCGGGCAGCGCGCCGATGTAGGTGCGGCGATGGCCGCGAATCTCGGCCTCGTCGCGGACGCCGCCGAGCGAGATCCGCACGAACTTGCGGCCGAGCGACTGCGCAATCGAGCGCGCCAGCGAGGTCTTGCCGACGCCCGGGGGGCCGACGAAGCACAGGATGGGCCCTTTCATGCCGGGGTTGAGCTTGCGCACGGCGAGGTACTCGAGAATGCGGTCCTTGGCCTTCTCGAGACCCGAATGCTCGGCGTCCATGATGCTCTTGGTCTTCTTGAGGTCGATGACATCCTCGGTCTTCTTCGACCAGGGCAACGCCACGATCCAGTCGAGGTAGGTGCGCGCGACAGTGTACTCGGCGGCCGCCGGCGGCATCTTCGACAGCCGATCGAGCTCGCGCAGGGCTTCCTTCTTCACCGCCTCGGGCAGCCCGGCGGCCTCGAGCTTGGTGCGCAGCTCCTCGATCTCGCGCGTCTGGTCGTCGCCTTCGCCCAGTTCCTTTTGGATCGCCTTGAGCTGTTCGCGCAGGAAGTAATCGCGCTGGTTCTTGCCAACCTCCGATTGCACCTGGCTCTGGATCTTCGAGCCGAGCTCGAGGACTTCAAGTTCCTTGATCAGAAGGCGGTTGAGCAGGTCGAGCCGGGCGCGGACGTCGAGCGTCTGCAGCACTTCCTGCTTGGTCTCGGTGGCAATGGTGCCCAGGCCCGAGGCAATGAAGTCGGCCAGCCGGCCCGGGTCGGTGATGTTCGAGGCAAGCGCCTGCAGGTCGTCCGACATCAGCGGCGATAGCGAGACGATCTGCTGGAAGTTGGCCTTGATGTTTCTCTGCAGCGCGTCGATTTCGAGCCGGTCCTCGTCCTTGAGGATCTCGGGAGCCTCGGTGGCGCGGCCGCGCAGGTACGGACGCGTGGACGTGATCTCATCCAGGCGCACGCGGGCCAGGCCCTGCACGATGATGCGCAGGCTGCCGTCGGGCAGCTTGAACATCTTGTGGATCTGGCTGGCGGTGCCGACCTCGTAGAGGTCCTTTTGCCCCGGCTCGTCTTCGCCGGCCTCGCGCTGCGCGAACACGGCAATGGTCTGGCCGCTGGCGACCGCTTCGTCAATCAGCTTGACGGAGCTTTCGCGGGCGACGGCGAGCGGCATGAACGCCTGGGGAAACAGCACCGTGTCGCGCAGGGGCAACACCGGCATCTCGGGCGGCACGCGAAAGACGGGCGTCTCCGGGATCGCGGAGTCAGCAGGATCGATGGGGTCGCTGGGATTGCTCACAGGGCCGGCCCTCCCGGGCCGGAAGTCCAAAGTGAGAAGAGAGAAGTGAGAATACTTCTGATCTCTGACTTCTTACTTCCTAACTTCTTTAGAGTGAGCCGGAGGCGGGGAACCGACAGGCGCCCCACCACCGGCGGCGCCTGTCGTTTTAGGACGCCGGGGTATTAACCCCGCATGTCGAAGCCGAGGCTCGATGAACCGCGGCGCGCCTGGATGCGTTCGCGCTGCTGGGCCATCTCGCGCGCTTCTTCGCAGTCCTTGCAACGGACGGCGAAGGGCAACGCCCGCAGCCGCGGCTGGGCGATCTCTTCACCGCACTCGAAGCAGTGACCGTAAGTGCCTTCTTCAAGGCGCGACAACGCCTCGTTAATCTTGTTCAGCGTCTCCGCCTTCATCTGGATGAGGGCGAATTCGATGTCTTCCTGAATGTCGACCTCGGAGGTTTCGCCCGGATCGAGAACCTCGTGGTCCTTTTCAGAACCTTCGGCACGGACATCGCGAATCTTGCCCTGAACTTCGCTCAGGATCTCGCGCTGACGCTCCACGAGCATCCGCTTCAGGTCTTCGTACCGCGCCCCCGTGGTGGGTACTTCTGCTACCGCGACGTTCCGCTTCTTTACTTTGGCTGCCATGACTTCAGCCGCTCCCTTCCATCTTCCTTCCCGACAGGGAAGGCTATAAGTGCGCCCCGCTTCTTGCGCTTACCTCTAAGCAAGAGCGATGCCTATAAACGAAACCAAACTTGCAGGCCAATTACTGATATGAGCGAAGGATAGAATGACTGGGGATATGAACCGGAGAACTCGAAAGTGTCCGCCTTGCGGCTGGCCCGGGCCCGGTCTTCCTTATCTATCGCGTTTGTTCACAAGCACTTAGCTATTCTTTGCCGTACCCGAATATCAGCGGTTCGAACACCGTTCACCTGCTCATTAGACGCCGGACCGCCGGTTTGGGTTCTCCCCTGTCCTGTCACTTATCGGGGACACCCAGAAACCGGGAAAAGGTAGCACAGTGGTCCCCACTGTGGCAACAATTACACTCGCGCTCGCCCTTTGGCGGGCCTAAGCCGGTCCGGAACCTCATATGAACTGTCCGTTGTGTCAAAAGCGACCCACCAAGCGTGGGTGTCCCGCGCTCGACCGCGAAATTTGCCCCACCTGCTGCGCGACCAAGCGATTTGTTGAGATTTCGTGTCCGGAGGGGTGCCGATATCTGGAAACGGCTCAAAAACACCCCGCTGCGGTGGTGAAACGGCAAATTGACAAGGACGTGACGGTTCTCATGGCCACCATGGGCCGGTTGTCGGAGCAGCAACTCCAGCTGTTTTTCCTGTTCCAGTCGATTATTTTGGCCTTCAAGCCCGACGGCCTGGCCCGGGTGGTGGACAGTGACGTCGCCCTGGCGGCGGGGGCGCTTGCCCAGTCGCTTGAGACCGCGAGCCGCGGGCTCATTTTTGACGAAGCCACGGCCTCCCTCATTGCGGAGGCCCTCCGGAAGCAGCTTCGCGAGGTCGCCGACGAGGTGGCCAAGAGCGGCGGGACACGGGCGGAACGGGAGGTGGCCCAGGTGCTGCGCGGCATCGAGCGCGGCGCCCGGCACGAGGGCGGGCTGGTGGACGAGACGCCGACCGGCTACCTGGACCTGGTCGCCCGGGTCCTGCAGCAAGGCGCGCCGAGAACCCCGCCCGTACTGATAAGATAGGGGTTTCTCCAAGGAGCTTTGGTTATGGCAATGCGCTGTGAAATCTGTGGCAAGGGTCCGGTGGTTGGCCGCCGTGTGTCCCACGCCCACAACGTCCGTCCCCGTCGTTTCGAGCCGAACCTGCAGACGGTGCGGGCGGTGGTTGACGGCGCGACCAAGCGCGTGAAGGTCTGCACGCGCTGCATCCGCTCGAGCAAGATCGTCAAGGCGGCGTAAATGCGGGAATTGGTGACCGCTGCCGGCGCGGCCAAGGCCATTGGGCCGTACTCGCCGGCGTTGAAAGTGGGGAACCTGCTGTTCCTGTCGGGGTCGATTCCGCTCGATCCCGTCAGCGGCCAGATTGTCGCCGGCGACATCACCGCCCAGGCCACGCGCGTGATGGAGAACATCAAGGCGCTGCTGGCCGCGGCCGGCGCCGACTTCTCCCACGTCGTCCGCACCACCGTGTTCATGGTCGACCTCGGCGAGTTTGCCGCCATGAACGAGGTCTATGCCGGGTACTTCACCGCGCCCTATCCCGCGCGCTCGACCGTCCAGGTCGTGAAGCTGCCCAGGGACGTGCGCGTCGAAATCGACCTCATCGCCGTTCTGGAATAGGCGCCGACCGCTCCACGTTCAGCACCCCCTTAATCCCGCGCACCGACTTGATCACCTGCTCCAGGTGCTTCATGTCCTTGATCTCGACGGTGACATCGATGCGCGCGCGCTGATCGCCGGTGCGCGCCTCCATGTTCGTGATGTTGGTGTTGATGTCGGAAATCCGCTGGCTCAGTTCCGCCAGCATCCCCTTGCGGTCCTCGACTTCGATGGTGAGCCGCACGGTGTAGGGCGCAATGTCGGCGCCCTTGTCCCACTCGACGTCGATCTTGCGCTCGGGATCGTACATGAGGTTGATGACGTTGGGGCACTTCGCCGCGTGCACCGACACGCCCTTGCCGCGCGTGATGTAGCCGACGATCTGCTCGCCGCGAATCGGGTTGCAGCACTTCGCCCGGAACACCATCAGCTCGTCGGCGCCGCGCACCTTGATGCGGTCGGGCTCGCTGCCGGTGCGCAGCACGCGCTTGACGGCCGAGACGACCGGGTGTTCCGGGGGCTGCTCCTTGAGCTGATCATGCGGCACGATCTTGTCGAGCACGAGGCGCGGCGAGACCTTGCCGTAGCCAATCTGCGCGAGCAGGTCGTCGGGCTTGGCGGCGGCAAACTCCGCCAGGATCTTCTGCATCGCCTCGCCCTCGACCAGCTTGGCGCCGTTCAGGCCGAAGCGGCGGGCTTCCTTGTCGAACACCCGCTTGCCGAGCTCGACGGCGCGCTCCTTTTCCTCGGCCTGGATCAGGTGCTTGATCTTGTTGCGGGCGCGCGAGGTGACGGCGAAATTCAGCCAGTCGCGGCTCGGCTTGTGCGCCGCGTTGCGGACGATCTCGACGATGTCGCCGTTCTTGAGGCGGGTGCGCAGCGGCACCATGCGGCCGTTGACGCGGGCGCCGACGCACTGGTGGCCGACGTCGGTGTGAATGGCATACGCGAAGTCGATCGCGGTCGAGCCCTTGGGCAGCACCTTCACCGTGCCGCGCGGCGTGAAGGTGTAGACCTCCTCCGGGTAGAGGTCGATCTTGAGGTTCGACAGGAACTCCTGCGGATCGCGGGTGTCCTGCTGCCACTCGAGCAGCTGGCGCAGCCACTGGAAGTACTGCTCGTCGCGGCCGGCGCCGACCCGGCCCTCCTTGTACTTCCAGTGCGCGGCAATGCCTTCCTCGGCCAGCCGGTGCATCTCCTCGGTGCGGATCTGGACCTCGAACGGGAACCCGCGGTCGCTGATCACCGAGGTGTGCAGCGACTGGTAGCCGTTGGGCCGCGGCATGGCGATGAAGTCCTTGATGCGGCCGGGCACCGGCGACCACGTCTGGTGGATGATGCCGAGCGCGGCGTAGCAGTCCTTCACCGAGGGCGTGACGATGCGCAGGGCGACGAAGTCGTAGACCTGCTCGAGATCGATCTTCTGGGCCTTGAGCTTGAGCCAGATGCTGTAGAGGCGCTTGACGCGGCCATCGATGCTGATGACCGGAACCTGCGCGTCGCGCAGCTTGTCGCGGATGTCGGCGGTCAGCTGCTCGATCATCCCTTCGGTCGGCTTGCGCTTGGCCTCGACCTTGGCGCGCAGCGACTCGAACGCGGCCGGCTCGAGGTAGCGGAACGACAGCTCCTCGAGCTCGTTCTTGATGCGGCTCATGCCCAGGCGGTTGGCAATCGGGGCATAGATGTCGAGCGTCTCCTGCGAAATGCGCGCGCGCTTGTCGTCGGCCATGTGCTGCAGCGTGCGCATGTTGTGGAGGCGGTCGGCCAGCTTGACGAGGATGACGCGGATGTCGTCGACCATGGCCAGCAGCATCTTGCGGAAGTTCTCGGCCTGCCGCTCCTCGGTCGACGAGAAGGGAATGGCGCCGATCTTGGTCACCCCTTCGACGATGTGGGCAACATCCTCGCCGAACTTCTCGCGGATCTTCTCGGGCGTGGTCAGGGTGTCTTCGACCACGTCGTGGAGCAGGCCGGCGGCAATGCAGACGGCGTCGAGCTTCATGTCGGCCAGGATGTCGGCGACTTCCAGGGGATGGACGAGGTAGGGTTCCCCGGAATGGCGGATCTGTCCCTTGTGCTCCAGGGCCGAGAACACATAGGCCCGGCGGAGCAACTCGAGATCGGCGTCCGGGCTGTAGCCCTGGACCTTGTCGAGCAGATCCTCGAAGCGAATCATCAAGTTCGGTGTCTAATGGCTTATCGGTCGCTACCGGTCCGGCTGAAGCCGGCCGCTACATTTGGTGACATTCCGGAGGAAGCCGGGTTGCCTGTCGCGTCCGCCCAGTCGGGGACGGCAGTTGGCCTCGGAGCCTCGGAAGGTGGCCTGTCCCCATCATAGGGCATGGCGGGACTCGTGGTTGCGGGGGGTCTGGAATCGAAGCTATACTTTCCGGCCTTGGCCACCGATTAGGCGCGGAGTAGACATGGATCGGGAATGCGGACCCGATCACTTATCTTTCGTTGGGGGAATTCTGATGAGAAAGCGGTCTTCGGCAGCGTGTTTGGCGCTGGTTATGGGACTGAGCGTCGCGCTCGCCGGTTGCGACTACATTGGCCAGGTCCGTGCCATGAAGGCGTTCAAGGACGGCAACAAGGCGTACGGCGCCAGCGACTGGCGGGCGGCGGCCGAGAAGTATGAAGAGGCGGCGCGGCTTGACCCGAACAACGCGGCCATTTTCTTCTACCTGGCCAACTCGTACGACAACATGTATCGCCCGGCGCGCAAGGGCGAACCGGCCAACGACGAGCTGATGGCCAAGGCCGTCGAGAACTACAAGCTGGCGAGCGAAAAGCTCACCGAGGAAACGGTGCCGAAGCGCTCGCTGGCGCTGGAGTTCCTGGTTGCGGCCTATGGCCCCGACAAGCTGGCTGACCCGACCCAAGCCGAACCGGTCGTCAAGCGCATGATTGAACTGGCGCCGAACGAACCGACCAACTACTTCCAGCTCGCCAAGATCTACGAGGACTCGGGCGAATACCAGCTGGCTGAGGAAACCTACCTGAAGGGCCGCGACGCCAAGCCGACCGACCCCACGGTGTACCTGACCGTTGCCGGTTACTACAACCGCCAGGGCGACTTCCCCAAGCTGGTGGAAAACCTGCGCAAGCGCATCGAGCTCGAACCGACCAACCCGGAGGCGTACTACACGCTGGCGACCTACCACTGGGACAAGGCGTCGCGCGACTTCCGCCTGGCGGACAAGGAAAAGATGCAGCTCGTGCTCGACGGCCTCGAGGCCGTGAACAAGGCCATCGAGATCAAGCCCGACTACGTCGAGGCCATCACGTACAAGGGCCTGCTGCTCCGCACGCAGGCGCTCGTCGAGAAGGACCCCAAGAAGCAGCAGCAGCTGATCAGGGAAGGCACCGAGTTGGGCGACAAGGCCAACGCCATGCGCAAGGCCAAGGCATCCAGCTAAGAAGGGCCACTCGGTCAATCGACCAAAGGTCAAAAAAGGGGCCGGTTCCGCGGTGCGCGGACCGGCCCCTTTTTTCTTTTACCTGCCCGTCATCCGCGAGTGATAATTTCTCCTCTGCTAGGAGCACTGTACACATGAAACATTTGATTAGGTTTGCCTTCTCCCTCGTTGCCGTTTTGTCCCTCGCAACGGTCGTAAACGCCCAGGGCGTTACCACCGGCCAACTCACCGGCAAGGTCCTCGATGCCCAGCAGCAAGCCGTCGTGGGGGCGAGCGTGATCGCCATCCACCTGCCCTCGGGGTCCAGTTACGAGGCCACGACCCGCGCCGACGGCGGTTTCTCCATGCCCGGCATGCGCGTTGGAGGTCCATACTCGGTGACGGTGGCGCCGGCCAGCACTGGGGCCGCCGCGGCATTCCAGCCCGAAACCCAGGACAACATCACGGTCAACCTCGGCGCGGCCACCGACCTTGTCTTCACGCTGCGCAACATCGCCCTCAGCGAGACGGTCACGGTGACGGCCCAGTCGGATACGGTGTTCAACTCGGAGCGCACCGGCTCAGCCACGGCAATCAGCCGCGAGACCATCGCGACGCTGCCGACCTTGAACAACCGCATCGACTCGATCGTCCGTCTCGCGCCCGAAGCGCGCGGCATGTCGGTGGGCGGGCAAGACAGCCGCATGAACAACATCACCGTGGACGGCTCCTACTTCAACAACTCGTTCGGTCTCGGCAACACGCCGGGCGACCGCACCAGCGTTGCGCCGATCTCGCTCGAAGCGATCGAACAGGTGCAGGTGAGCATTGCCCCATTTGACGTGCGTCAGGGCAACTTCGTCGGTGCCGGTGTCAACAGCGTCACCCGCAGCGGCGCCAACCAGTTTTCTGGCAGCGGTTTCTACCAGTTCCGCGACAACGGCCTCGTTGGCACCAAGGCCAAGGACCTGACCGTGAACCCCGGTTCGTTCGACTTCAAGAACGGCGGTGGCTGGGTGTCGGGCCCGGTGGTCAAGAACCGCCTGTTCTTCTTCGGGAACATGGAAGGCGAGAAGTTCGTGCAGCCGGGCACCACGTTCCGCGCCAACCAGGGCGGCGAGCCGGCGGGCGGCAGTGTCACCCGCGTCCTGGCGTCTGACCTCGACGCCCTGAGCAGCTTCCTGAAGTCGTCGTTCAATTACGACCCGGGCACCTACCAGGATTACGAGTTCGGCACTCCCGGACAGCGCATTCTCGCCAAGTTCGACTACAACCTGAACAGCCGCAACAAGCTCAGCGTTCGCTACAACCGGTTGAAGTCGGATACCGACGTGCTGCTGTCGAACTCCTCGTCGCTCGGCTTCGGCACCCGGCGGTCGAACACTACTGGCCTGAACTTCTCGGCCTCCAATTACAAGATTCTCGAAAACACCTACTGGGGTGTCGCCGAACTCAACACCATCGTCGGCACGAAAATGTCGAACTCGCTGATCGTCGGCTACAGCTCGGCCGACGAGAGCCGCGGCGACATCGGCAAGCTGTTCCCGATGGTCGACGTCCTGCAGGCCGGTTCGGTCTACACCACGTTTGGCTCGGAACCGTTCACGCCCAACAACGAGCTCTACTACAAGACCTTCCAGCTGCAGGATAGCTTCACGCGGTTTGGCGAGAAGCATTCGATTACGGGCGGCTTCAGCTTCGAGAAGTACCACTCCGACAACGTGTTCTTCCCGGGCAAGCAGAGCGCTTACGTGTACAACTCGCTGGCCGACTTCTACACCGACGCGCGCGATGCGCTGGCCAATCCAAACCGGACCGTCTCGCCCGTGACACTGGCCATCTTCCAGGTCCGTTACAACAATATTCCCGGCCAGGAAAAGCCCATCCAGCCGCTCGACGTGATCTACTCGGGCGCCTACATCCAGGACGAGTGGGCGGTGCGCGACAACCTCAAGGTGATTGCCGGCGTCCGCGGCGACGTCGCCAACTTCGGCGACACCGGCTACACCAACCCGCTGGCCGACGCCATGAACTTCCGCGATGAAACCGGCGCGACGGTGCGGTACTCCACGGCGCAGCTGCCCGAGGCGAAGGTCCTGTGGTCGCCCCGCGTCGGCTTCAACTGGGACGTCACCGGCAGCCGCAACACGCAGCTGCGCGGCGGCACGGGCGTATTCACCGGCAAGCCGGCCTTTGTCTGGATCTCCAACCAGATTGGCAACACCGGCGTGCTGACCGGCTTCGAGGACCTTCGGAACACCACGGCGCGGCCGTTCAGCGCGAACCCCGACAAGTACAAACCGACGAACGTCACGGGTGCGCCGGCGGCCAGCTACGAGCTGGCGCTGACCAACCCCGACTTCAGGTTCCCGCAGCTGTGGCGTACCAACATCGGCCTCGACCAGCGCCTGCCCGGGAACATCTCGGGCACGGTCGAGGTCATGTACAACCGCGACGTCAACGGGATGTATTACATCAACGCGAACCTGCCGGCGCCGCAGGCCTCGTTCACCGGTGCCGACACGCGCGTCCGCTACACGAGTGCCCGCATCAACTCGAACGTGTCGAACGCGACGGTGCTGAAGAACCAGGACATCGGCCGCTCGTGGAACTTTTCGAGCACGCTGAAGAAGACGTTCACCAGCGGCTTCTTGCAGGCGGCCTATAACTACGGCGAGGCGAAGAACACGGTCGATCCGGGTTCGATTGCCGCCGGCTCGTTCACGGGTAACGCCATCTCGGGCGACCCGAACAACCCGCTGCTCGCGTACTCGAACTCGTCGCCCGGCCACCGCTTCTTCGTGTCGGCCAACTATCGCAAGGAGTACTTCGGCTTCGGCGCCACCTCGTTCGCCTTGTTCTGGGAGACGCGCACCATCAACAACGCGAGCTACCTGTTCTCGGGCGACCTCAACGGCGACACGGCGACCGGCAACGACCTGATCTACATCCCGCGTAATACCAGCGAGATGAACTTCCAGGACATCACCGGCGCGGTGCCCTTCACGGCGGCACAGCAGGCGGCGGCGTGGGAAGCCTATATCCAGCAGGATCCCTATCTGAGCCAGCACCGTGGTGAGTACGCGGAACGCGGCGGCGTGTTCCTGCCGATGGTCAAGCGCATGGACCTGAACATCTCGCAGGACGTGTTCAAGGTCGTCGGCGGCAAGCGCCAGCGCTTCCAGTTCCGTGTCGACTTCATCAACTTCGGCAACCTGCTGAACAAGAACTGGGGCGTGTCCCAGCGTCTCGTCAACAACACCCCGCTGATCGTGCCGACCGCCGCCCAGGGCGGCGCCGTCGACGCGCAGGGCCGGGCGCAATACCGAATGCGCGTGATTAACGGCCAGCTGATGTCGAAGTCGTTCGAACAGACCGCTGACCTGAACGACGTCTACCGCGTGATGTTCAGCTTCCGTTACTTCTTCAACTAGCTCGGAGGGCGGGCGCTTTAGCCGGCGCAGAGCTTCGACCAAAGGGGCGAGTCTTCGGACTCGCCCCTTTGTCGTTTTCCGGGCTATATTCGGCGCAGGAGATTGCCGCATGAACCGCCGGGCCGTCCTTGTCCTGTTCGCCCTCGCGCTCGCCAGCCTGGACGCCCGCGCCCAGCAGAATGAATTGGGGCGCATCGAGTTCCCGAATTCGGGCGCGCCGGCCGCGCAGCCGTCCTTTCTCAGGGGCGTGCTGCTGCTGCACAACTTCGAGTACGACGATGCGAAGGAGGCGTTCCTGGAGGCCCAAGAGGCCGACCCGGGCTTTGCCATGGCGTACTGGGGCGAGGCCATGACCTACAACCACCCGGTGTGGCAGCAGACCGCGCCCGACCTGGCCAAGGCAGCGCTCGCGCGGCTGGCACCGGCCCCGGAGGGCCGTCTCGCCAAGGCGCCGACGGCGAAGGAGAAGGACTGGATCGCCTCGCTGGAGAGCTTGTATGGCCCGGGCGAGAAACTGGCGCGCGATCTCGCCTACGCCGAACACCTGCGGCGCATGCACGAGAAGTATCCGGCCGACGATGAGGTCACCTCGTTCTATGCACTGGCGTTGCTCGGCACCAGCCACGCCGGTCGCGACTGGTCGATCTACATGAAGGCCGCGGCGCTGGTCGAACAGGTCTACGCCAAGAACCCGCAGCATCCCGGCGCCGCGCACTACCTGATTCATTCCTACGACGATCCAGTGCACGCGCCGCTCGGCCTGCGCTTCGCCGACGCCTTCTCAAAAATCGCGCCGGCCGCGTCGCACGCGCTCCACATGCCGTCGCACATCTACTTCGCGCTGGGGATGTGGGACGAGGCGTCCGCCATCAACGAACGGTCGATGAAGGCCGCCGACGAGCGGCGCGCCGCGAAGAAGCTCGCGGTCGATGCGCGCGGGTTCCATGCCATGCTGTGGCTGGTCTACGGCTACGCCCAGCAGGGCCGGTTCGAGGACTCGCGCGCTTTGCTGGCGCAGCTGGAAGCCGACGCGAAGGCCAGTGGTTCGGTGCGCACCCGCAGCCACCTGGCGCTGGCCCGGGCCGCCTGGCTGATCGAGTCGCGCAAGTGGGGCGAGGCCAAGACGCCGGTCGCCGCCCAGGACCTGGGCGTGGATGCCGCGATTGCCGAGTTGTTCGCGGTCGGCATGGCTGGGATCCGGTCGGGCAACCGGATGGCCGGCGGGAACGCCCTGCAGCAGATGGCGGAGCTGATGGCGGACACGGCTCCGCCCCCGTCCGCACGCTCGGCCGCGGGGGCGCCTGCCACGGGGGGCACGCCTACGTCCAGGAAGCCGGTCATGGATTCCACCAGGGCCGGCATCTCGCCCGTCGTCGAGCCTCATGCGGCCCACACCGGACAGCCACAGACCGGCCTGCCGCCGGCAGGTGGGGGCGCCGACAAGCGCGCGGCGCAGGTCATGGCCCAGCAGCTCGAGGCGGTCCTGCTGTTTTCGGAGGGCCGCCGCGAGGAGGCCCTCGTCTTGGCCCGCCAGGCGGCCGTGGTCGAAGACGGCGTGTCGTTCGAGTCTGGCCCGCCAATGCCCGTCAAGCCCGCCCACGAGCTGGTCGGCGAGATGCTGATGGACCTGCGTCGCCCCAGGGAGGCCATCCCGGCTTTCGAAACCGCCCTCAAGCGCAATCCCAGGCGCGCCTTGTCGCTTCTCGGCCTCGGCCGGGCCGCTGTGGCCACCAAGGACACCGCGCGCGCCATGGCCGCTTACGGCGAGCTCAGGAAGATGTGGAAGAACGCCGACAAGGGCCTCCCGGAGCTGAGGGAACTCGGCCTGGTTCCCCCACCGAGCTTTTAGGGCGGGCGCCAACGCGCCCGTGGGCCGCCCCAGCCCCGCGACCGGGCGGCGCGAGGTCGCTCCCTCCGCCGCCGTACAAGAAAAAAGCCGCCTGCTGCCAGGCGGCTTTCTTCAAGCGTTGGGCGGCGCGAGCTAGTTGCCGCCGCGGCCGGCCGCGGCCGCGCGCCGCATGCCTTCGGTGATAATGCCGACCTTCTCGACGCCCGCGCCCTTGGCGGCGTCGATCACTTCGACGATGTCGCCGTAGCGCAGCGTGCCGTCGCCGGCGATGAACAGGGTCTTGTCCTTGCGCTCTTCGTAGATCTTGCGGAGCGCGTCTTCGAGGCCCGAGACCGTGACGTCCTGCTTGTTGATCGAGATCTTCTTGTCGGCGGTGTATTCGATCACGATCTGTGACACGTCGACCTGGGTCTGTTCGGCGGTCTTGGTTTCCGCCGGCAGGTTGACGTCGAGGCCCTTCTGCGACAGCGGCAGGGCGGCCATGAAGATGACCAGGAGGACGAGCAGCACGTCGATCATCGGCGTGATGTTCATGTCCGAGCTGACTTCGAGCTTCTTGGCCGTGATGACGCGATCGGCGCCGAGGTGCTGGTGTGCGTGAGCCATGTTAGTTGCCTCCGCCCTGCAGCAAGCCGCGGGTCTTGGGGTCGGTAATCAGCCCCATGTCCTCGATGCCGCTGGCGCGCAGTTCGTCCATGCAGTCCATGACGGCCGAGTAGCGGGCATCTTCATCGGCCTTGATGAGAATGATGCGCTCCTTTTTCGTCTCGAGGATCTCTTCGACCTTCTGCCGCAACTCTTCCTTGCGCACCGGCAGGCCGTTGACGAAGTACCGGTCGGTCTTGTCGATGGCGACGACCGTCTGGTCCTGCGTTTCCGGCTTGTCCGCGGTGTTCGCGGCGAGCGGCAGCTTGACGTCAGCGCCCTTCTGGAGCAGCGGGGCCACGATCATCATGATGATGAGCAGCACCAGCATGACGTCCACGAGGGGCGTGACGTTGATGTCCGATTTGATTCCGCCTTTGGAACCGCCGACATCCATTGACATAACAGTTACTCCTTGCCGGGTTGCCAGAAGGGCGGCACTTCAGTGCCGCCGGGGCGGGACTAAAGTCCCGCCCTTCTGACACCAGTTACGCGGTCTTCTTGATGAAGTAGTCGACCATCTCCGACGACGAGTTGTCCATCTCGACGTTGAAGAATTCGAGCTTGCCCGACAGGTAGTTGTAGAACCACACCGCCGGGATGGCCACGAACAGGCCGAGCGCGGTTTCGACCAGCGCTTCGGCGATACCGGCCGAGACGGCGCCGATGCCGCCCGAGCCCGACGACGCGATACCGACGAAGGCGTTGATAACGCCGACGACCGTGCCGAGCAGACCGACGAACGGCGCGGTCGCGCCGATGGTGGCGAGGCCGGACACGCCCTTCTTGAGGTCGTTCGAGGTCAGCGCGGTGGCGCGCTGAATCGAGCGGCGGACGGTGTCGAGCAGGTCTTCACGCGACAGGTTGGCGCCGCTCTCCTGCTGGAACTGGTACTCCTGGAGGCCGGCGAGCACGACCTTGGCGAGGTGGCTGTAACGGTATTCCTTCGCCGACGACAGGGCGATGGCTTCCTTCAACCGGCCTTCCTTGAGGTGCTTGGCGACGAGCGGGGCATACATCTTCGACTGCTTGGTCGCCTGGCTGAACGTGTAAATACGCTCAATCGCGACGCCCACCGACCAGAACGACATGATGAACAGGATGACGGCGACGGCGAGTGCCGCCGGACCCATCTGGTTGAACATGTCGACGAGATCGAGACCGCCGCCGCCTTCCTGCGCGAACGCAGGCGTGCTCATCAGCAGCATGGCGAAACCGGCACCAGCGATACGACCAAACTGAATCTTCCGACCTTCCATCGCTATCCTCCAGAAAAAAACGGCTTACTACGTTTGAAGACCTTCGCTGCTTACTGCAGCGTGAACTGCACCGTGACCGTCATGATGACGGGCACCGGAACGCCATTGAGCAAGGTCGGTGTGAATACCCACTGCCGCACCGCGTCGAGCGCCGCCTGATCCAGCAGTGGAATCGAGCGCAGCACCTTCGCATCCTTCACCGCGCCGTCGGGGCCGATGGTGGCCTCGATGATCACGATGCCCTGCACGCGCGCGGACTGCGCAATCGGCGGGTACACCGGGCGCACGTCGCGGGTCTTCTGCGGCGGCTTGATGTTGCCACCGACGCGCACGGGCGCGGCCGGGGGCGGCGGCGGCGGCGGCGGTTCGGGAATGCCGCCGGTGATGCCACCAGCGACGCCGCCAATGATGCCGCCTTCGACGCCAGACGAGCGCTCGAAGCCGGCTTCCAAACCGGTTTCAGCCTTGATTTCCTTGGGCGCCTCGAGCGGCGCCGCGTCGGGGCTGACGTCCATGGGAGGTGGCGGGGCCTTCGCCTCGGGCGGCGGCGGCGGGGGCGGTGGCGGTGGCGGTGGCGGCGGTGC
>Ga0209770_10000203_pt1 | contig 35764 bp, 28 predicted proteins | sample LauGreSu1BDMLBDD_2_FD_187572 | JGI IMG/M metagenome (GOLD analysis project Ga0209770, IMG submission 187572) | Freshwater lake microbial communities from Lake Michigan, USA - Su13.BD.MLB.DD (SPAdes) (version 2) | ecosystem: Environmental > Aquatic > Freshwater > Lake | place: Lake Michigan, USA...
TCCAGGATTCCCCTTAACATCTAGAATGAGCGCCCTTGCAAGTCCTCCTCCTTTCCGTCCTTACCAAAACTGCCCAGGTGGTTTGTAAAATACTATAAAAATATGGGATGAAAATGAAAATGAAAATTAAAATGAAAATATGATAAAAATTTTATCATATTTTTGCTCTTCATGCTCTTCATACTACTGCTAGAACTATAACTTCGTAATATCAATCAGACATCCCTTTCCTGCAAGACCAGATTTGCCTCGCATAGTTTTTCGTTTTTTTTCGTGCATTGAGCTTTCGTCATCCTCACTATCACTATATGTCCGCTCGTCTATTTCCTCGTTGTCGTTGTCGTTGTCGTTGTCGTTGTCGTCGTTGTCGTTGTCGTTGTCGTTGTCGTCGTTGTCGGTCTCATAGTCGTTGTCGGTTTCAATGTCATCCTCATTCTGGTTGCGATTATGTTTGCCCTTCACATTAATTTTTATATTCAACTTTTCAGCAATACTTTTTCCCTTTATTCCAGTTTTGGTTGCTGTTGGTGCCACCGCTGCTACTTTGGTTTTAGTCGTCTGTGTCTTTTTTGATACACCTGCACCCTCGCCATTGGGTGACCATGACACTTTCCATTTCGACAAATCGGTTTTAAATCCTTGCGTGTCATATTCCGTATTATCGCACACCAATATTTTATAATCCTGCGACTTATAGTATTTGCGTCGCTTATACCACTGACTCATAAATATATCATGTCCGTCAATAATATCAATGACAAGCGGCGAACTATGTTTTTGCCGCAGAATTCTGCCCACGGATTGGCATACATCCGTTTTAGGCGATGCCAAAATAAGCGTTGTTAATGTCTTAATATCTAACCCCTCCGATGCCATTGCATACGTCGCTATAATGATCTTCTTTTTCTCGCTCTCTTTTAGCGCTGCTTCTTTCATTCCACCAACATAGTAACCGACCAGTCCCGTTATCCCCTGCGCTTGTGTTCCTGCATCAAGAACCGCATTTTCTCCTATTTTGCGTGTGGAAATCGCATCATGCAAATAGGTAAGCAGCGTCTTATTATGGGCCAATATCATAATTTGTTGCGCAGGATTCAGCTCCAATTCTGCCGCAATCACACGCAATATGAACTCGCTGCGTCGATTATAGTTGCACAACTTCGATATCATAGTGCTGAATTTTGGATTGCCCATATAGTCATACTGCGTCTCGTTGAACACTTCGTCGTCGACGCTATACACGATTCCTTTTACGATAACTTTATGCTCTGATTCTGCCTTTTCTTTATGGACGACAGGTCCAATAAACATCTCGAATACTTTTGTCAAGCCGTCTTTGCGCGACATCGTCCCCGACAATCCAAGCGTATACGTCGTATTCACTTTCATCATACATCGCGAAAATACTTCCGCACCCATATGGTGACAATTGCTCACTATCGGGTTATAAAATCGTCCATCTTTTAGGCGCAATACGAAGTTATGGTTGTCTGCGACTTCAATATCGTATACGTCGATGTCCTTACGAGGCGGTAGTGGTATTGATGACGGCGTTGATGTTTTTACATTAGGCAAGCTAAGTGCGTTGTATTCTTCCACCGAAACTTTTTCGTAATACAAAAACGCATTCGGTGAGGATGTAGTTGGCCCAAGTGGAGGAATTTTATATTTGCCACGACTTTCATAACCTGGTATCGTCATACTCGCATCAATATCATCAGGTTTTGGTGTATATAGACACTCGATTTTATCCCCCATGATAAGCTGGTTCGCACACTTATACCCATCCTGTGTTAATATTTTATGATCTGGTGTGCAAACAAATGATCCGCCTAGCAAATACACTCGCAGCAACTCTTCGCGTTGACGTCTCCATGCATGTGTCATGTTACTATACTCAAACCGCGATGTAGTCATGTTATAACTCAATATTTTAGGTAACTCGTTGCTCACTTTTTTGCCTTGTTCTATCGCGTCGGTATCAATGCACGAATATCCTTGTGTGTTATATTGCGCCCATTTATCGTATAACTTGCCAATCATCATCGGTCCATGTGATGTATGCACTAGCGTATCATATGGAAAACACTCGTCGTATATTGCCAACCCAAACTGCTGGAATGTGTCTTTCGGATATTCCTTCATCGACAATGACTGCAACATACCAATCACGATATCTTTATTTTCGGTGTCAAGGATTTGCCCCTGAATACGCCCGACACGCGCACCAGGAAGAAATTGTTGAATGCGTTCAATCCACTGATTTAGCAGAAACGATTTATGAACTATGACCAATGTGCTCTTTTGAAGTTTTGATATAATATTAAGGGCCATCACAGTCTTCCCCTTTCCTGGGTCTACATCTAACAATCCACCACCACCTGCACCAACGTGTTTGATATACTTGTCCACGATTGCATCCTGGTATGGTCGTAAATCCCCGGCGAATTCTACGTCAATCTTGTCTCCCGGTTTGATAAGTATGCGGTCGGGAGGTCCGTAGGTCTCGATTCCAAAATAACGGGGTATATACAATTTTAGAGGGGATTCTAAATAAATTGGGAACGGCGTAGGTTGTATCGGTGATTTAGGAATATGTGGCTTCATTGTCAACTCATTTCGAATATAATGTTGCTCATCGACAGATAAACATTCTTTAAATATGGAGTATCCCTTCTCTCCTAAATATGTGGAATAGTTGTTGTCATCGGCTTTACTCATGTTGTTGTTTTATTGATATTGTTATAGTTGTGCCTGTAACTTTTACCATATATATATAGTTGACGTTAGTTTTTCAATTTTAAATAAAGATTAATAGTGAACAAAATATAATCAACAACTAAAATAAAAAATATAATAATATGTTATACAAAATGGTTAAAAAAACGTTAATAATCAATAATGCGATGGGTGGACAATTCGTATTGTTGGTCGTATTTATAGTATATATCGTATTCAATGTCCCTACGCCCGAACCTATCGCGTCTTTTATTGACTCGACGCTTGGCTATGTAGTTGTTATTGCATTGTTTGCACTTATGGCAGTAAACTTGAATCCTATAGTTACACTGATAGGAGTGTTTGCAATCTATCTTCTGTTCAAACGCTCTAGTATTTCAACTGGAAGTTTAGCAATGACAAAATTCCTTCCAAGTGAAAATCTTAAAGGGCAACACTTGCACGCGTTTAACCAATTTCCGGTTACTTTAGAAGAAGAAGTCGTGCAACAAATGGCGCCACTTCAGCCCGGGCCTCCTATGGGACAAAAGTCGTTTGTGCCGGTGATGAATAACCTACACGATGCTACTTTTTTGAACAAATAAATATGCTAGATGCTAGATGGTAATGGTATTGGTGTATGTAGTGTATAATATGTTATACTTGAATAAGATTATAACATATTAGTTAAGCGTATGAGTTAAGCGTATTAAGCATAACTATTTAGCTGATGCGGGAGGATTAGCAACAGCATTAGCAGCACCTTTTTTAGTAAAAAAAGATCTTTTAATTACCCATATAACTATTATACTTACTATAATGGAAACAAGAAACTGAACCACTTCTGAGTTTTTTAGACTATCTAATAAATTATTTATACTTGATATTTTAGCAGAACTATTAACATCAGGTGCAGGAGTGTATAGTTCTTCACCTTCATTACCTGTTGGTTTGCAGTCAATATAAATATCATTTGCTTTAGCACCTTCACTATTTGAATTCGGGAATTTTGCACTTTTATATAACGTATTTGTTTTAACAGGAAACGCCGATGCTGCAATTAAATTTTGTATTTTTGAAATTGCATCACTGGATATATATTGCCCGCCTTTACTTAAATCAAATAAAACGTATTTTGTGCTATTTTGTTGGATACATACTCCGAGTTTTGGTAACTCTGTTCCTATATAATAATAGTATCGTGTATTTGGTATAAAATTATTTAAGTTGAAGTTCTTTATATTTAAATTTTGGGGATTAGACGAAGACGAAGACGAAGACGAAGATGAAGACGAGGGTAATGGAGATAATTTTGAATAGTCGTTAATTATATTTTGCAAAATTTGACTACCTGTTTTAGAAGATGTATAATCTGAAGATGCAGTACCAGACTGATATGGAATCGACACTACAAGTTTATCTGATACACCACCATCATGAAAAATAAGCAATTCCATTGGCGCACGCTGGTTGTCATATGTATGGAGCGATGGCTGGTAAACACGTATTGATGTTACGTTATAACCTACTCCATTGAAAATAACCTGAGAACTGGTTCCATTATTTTTTAGGTCATATTTAATGTCTAAATAATTTCCACTTGAATCTGATTTATTTACTGAAACTACACAAGCACTATCATTGTATTCATATTGATACGTGCAGTATACGTTACATTCTTTAATAGAAGGGTCTGTTGAACTTATATTTATGGGACTTGAACATGGTGTATTAGATGACATATCAGCTTACTACTTACTAATATATACTAATATATTTTATTATTTTTTATTACTTCTTTATTTACAAATGATAGTTATAAAGTACGAATATTAAGAAATATATATTTTATTACTTGATATTATTGTTGTATTCATAATTAAAAATATATTAATATATATTAATTAAGTATATAGTATAGTAAAGTTGTTTATATGGTTACAAACTCTAAAAATAAAACCCCAAAAAACAAAAAAGCTATTAGAAATAAATTCTTAAATAATGATATTTCTGGTGTTTCGAATATTTACAAGCATATTAAAAAGTTAAGAAAAGAAGAAAATGATAAAAGTGATTTTTTAAAATATCAGTCTGGTGGGGCATCGTATACATTAGAATTAAATCCTACCACCTCCGGTGATGGTAACAATCTTGTATCTGATGAAGATATAAAAAACAAATCAGTTAATCTAAAAATAAAATTTCCTACCACATCCACTCCTTTGGCTGCTCCAACTGATACTATTAATGTAACATTAAAAGGAGATAATTTAAAATCAAGTGCATCATCTGATGATTTTTCGTGTTATATAATAAGTAAAAATACAGAAAGTATTAAAGAGAATGAATTACCGGCTCTATCCCTAGTTAGAACTTATAAAGATGCTGATAGTTCTAAAAGTTGTTTATACTATGACGATAGTTTGTTGGCACATTTTACGCGTGCCGATAATAGTATAAAATTAGTTAATGAACCAAATCCTTTTTGTGCGAAAAGTCCTTCTGAAGATGCTGTTACCGGATATACATTTACATTTGAAATTTATAAATTATTACCCGAGATTGAAAGACTAAAAAGCGTAACACTTTATAATAAAACTATTCCAGATATTGTTTTTGATTCAGCATCTAGCGTATTATCGTTACAAGTAAACGCAAATCCAGAAGATGGTAAAAAATTTTATACTTTAAATGTTGATTTTACTAATGTTCCATTTAAGGATGACCTTACGCCTGCAGATTCGTCAAAATCATTAAGTGTACAAATTACTTTAACTAGCGGAAGTGATACATTTACATTACCAGATACTGCAATACCTTTTAGTGAGATTACAGAGGCAAAAAAGGTAAAAGTTGATGATCCTCTTACTGGTTCTACTGCTGGTTCTACTGCTGGTTATACTGCTGGTTCTACCGCAGGTCCCGGTGGTCTTGGTTCTACTGCTGGTTCTACTGCTGGTTCTACTGCTGGTTATACTGCTGGTTCTACTGCTGGTTATACTGCTGGTTCTACTGCTGGTTCTACTGCTGGTTCTACTGCTGGTTATACTGCTGGTTCTACTGCTGGTTATACTGCTGGTTATACTGCTGGTTCTACCGCAGGTCCCGGTGGTCTTGGTTCTACTGCTGGTTATACTGCTGGTTCTACTGCTGGTTCTACTGCTGGTTCTACTGCTGGTTATACTGCTGGTTCTACTGCTGGTTCTACTGCTGGTTCTACTGCTGGTTATACTGCTGGTTCTACTGCTGGTTCTACTGCTGGTTCTACTGCTGGTTCTACTGCTGGTTATACTGCTGGTTCTACTGCTGGTCCTGTTGTTACCACCCCCCTCGCGGTACCATCTTTACCTAATGCTAGTAGTAGTACCATAGAGGACTATAGAAGATATATAGATGAAATCCAAAAATATGCTAAAGGGACGATTAATGGATTAATAAACGAAGCTAAATATACTATTCTTACACAGAAAGTTCCATTTTTAGAAAGTTATAGAAATTATATGATTATTGATAGTTTTAATGAGGCGTATGGCAGATCTATCGCTGAAGGTGTTGCTGCCGATGATAGTATTTCTCAAGAGTTAAGAGATGAATTCGCTACTGCATACAAAGAAGCTAAAAAATTAATGGACCCTTTAATAGAAAGTATTAAAAAAGTTACAACTGATATATCAGTTTTTTCATCTGACCATATGACTAATGTACTTACGCAGAACGCGTCAGGAAAATTAACTGAGGCAGAGAAAAATTATAATTTGTTACTCCAACAATCAAAGTCAATTGATGCAGAAACACGAAAAAAATCACTGCATAATTATATTGAAAAACTTGTAAATGAATGGCTTAGTAATACATTCAATCCTTTAAAACAGAAGGTTGAACAAATTAAAAAAGACGCTGAGTCTGCAGCCATTAGTGTTGTGCCTGCTCAGGATGCGGTTAAAACCGCTTTTAAAGCTCTTAATGATGCTATTGAAAATAGTAAATTTAAGGACGATCAAGCAACAAAAAATATTATTAGTAAAGGTGGAAAAGCGGATAAAAGAGCGCTTAAAAGGGCTATAGATCTAGAAAGAGTTCACTTCACTCCTTTAGATAAACAATCTTCCATTTTTATAGAATCATTATATCCCGCACCTCCAAAATATGTTGACTTAAAAGATATTCCACCCAATTTATCGCAACTACAGGTGCTAACAAATATAGCAAATAGAAATAATATAGATATTCAGGGATTAGATATTGAAAAAATCAAAGATAAGTTATCACAAAATAATATATTTATAGACCCAAATGAATTAAATAAATATAGACCTGAACCTACACAAGCAAGTGATACTCATTCTCACGATGATGGTGGTGGTGGCGATGGTAGTGGTAGTGGTAGTGGTGTTACTAAAACTTCCTCTAGTGTTGCTACAGATTCCTCTATCGTTGCCAGTGGAGCTGGATTCTTTGGTTCTAGTTCGCTAGGTTCCTCTTCTGAAGGAGCATGCGGACAAGGAGGTATTTCATTAAAATGCGGTCAAGGGAAAGTTGTGTTGGAAATACCTCTTAAAACCATTATAGCAAATTGTTTTGATGATACAACAAAACAATGCTTAGCAAAATGCCCAGAATTTTCACAAAGTTCTGGTCCTAGTTTTACTGCTAGTATTGGAGCGCCCTTAGCATCATCGGGAGAAATGTCTGCTGAAGACGCTGCTGCTCTCGAGGATGCGAAGGCTGCTGCCGAGGCGAAGGTTGATGAACTACAATCTGAACTTAATGCTCTCAAAGCTAAACCAGCTACTACTGGTAGTGATAATGTTCTCCAAGCTCAAATTGCTACTCTCCAAGCTCAAATTGCTTCTCTCCAAGCTGATAAAATCAAAGCTGATGCTGCTACCGCTGCTGCTATTAAATCTAAAGACGAAGCTGCTGCTGCCGCTGCCGTTCTTAAATCTAAAACCGATGCTGCTGCTGATGCTGCTGCTGCTGCACAAGCAAAGATTACTCAGTTAAATGCTCAAATTACTGATCTTAAATCTCAACTTGCCACTCAAAAAACTGCTCTTGACGCTGCTGAAGCAAAGGTTGCTAGTTTAACCTCTGCTGACCCTGCTGCTCTCACAAAAGCACAAGCTGAACTCGCCGCTGCAAAAGCAAGAATTGTTGAACTTGAAGCTGAAATTGATGATCTTAAAGCTCAACTCGACCAACAAAAAGTTCTTCTTGCCGCTGCTCTTGGTTCCAAAAAACCAGGTCCCGTTCTTGATGACTCTGCCGCCATCGAAGAACAAAGAAGAAGAGCAAAAGATGCAGCTGATGGTACAGAAAAAATATCTAAAAACGTAGCTGAAATAATAAAATCTATATCTGGTAATCAAACTTTATTTAAATCATCGCTTTATTCTAAAAAACTAACAAAATTTGTGGAACTTCAACAAAGTTTAAATGAAAGTTTGGATGAAATAAAAAGAATAAATAGTAAGATATCAACACTATCACAAGATGCTATAAAAGCATCATCTGGAGCAAATCTAGCAAAAGATTTAAAATCAATAACTGAACTAGCAGACACTGCAGTTAGTAAATTGACTGAGGCTTCTGATTTAATGAAGGATGCAATTAAAATAAAAGAGTATGTAGATAGTATATTAAGTGCCAAATCTGACGCGGATGTTGAACCAGTAGTTAAAGTAGGTCCAGATGGTAAACCAGTCAGTGATGCTAAGAAGGTTAAAGATCTTGCTGGATTTTTTCTAGGTCAAGCTGACAAGTTGGCTGCCGATAAAGAGACTTCATATGAAATTTATAAAAAAAAACATGAAGCATATAAATTAAAAAAAAGTCATTATGATGCAAAAGTTAAAGAATTTAAAGACTTATCAAACACATCTGATGCTGCACCATCAGCAGTAGGCGGTGGAAGTAGAAAAAAACATAGTAAAAGGTTACTGAGAAGTATGAGCGGGGGCGATATGACTGAGCAACAGAAAATACAATTACAAATATTTATAGATAAACTGCAAGTTGAATTTAAAGACATTCAAGATACATTACAGGCTGGATTGTATAAGATACAAGAAAATCTAATAGAAGAATCGGTCATAAGTAGAGAAGATTTTTTAAGACTAAAACAAGATGAAATAAAGAAAAAAATAATTCGTTTACAATTTGCAACTAAACTTTACACTAATGCTTTAGATGGTGCTAAAGGTGCTAAAGGTGCTAGTTCACTATATAAATCATATGAAGATTTTGTAGATTATATTGTTAAGGTTGCTAAACCTGTTGTTCCTCTTGATCATCTTGCTGGTGGTTTAAGTACTAATAATGTTCTTTCATTTAATTGTCACGGAGGTAAAGCAACGGGTTCTTTTACTTTACCAGAAAATGTTTATGTATTGGTCCCTTTTGGAGTTGATGTTGATCTAACTGGTGGTTCAAAAACAACAATAACTAAAAAAGGACTTGATATATCTTATACAACACCAGCATCACCAGCTAACACAACATTTGAAGAATTAATGTATGGTCCTAATGGTAAATTATTATTTAAATCAAATGCAACTAGTGATACAAAATGGTACTTATATCAACCAAAAGAACAAGTTCCAAATGTTGACTATAGACCTTTTAGTGAAAGTGATCCTGCTGGTGGTGATGCTGCTACATGTAAAGAAGTTTCAACAGATTATGATGCTTTTGTTAAAGACCTCATGAATCATTGTCTTAATTCACCGAATGAATTAAATAAAAAGGTATGCGTTTATTTTGTTTCTGATTCTACCCAAACGACACCAAATCCTACGAAATATGGAACAAGTACTTCAGGTGTATTTAAAGACCAATTTGGTAATTCTCATTTAAAACTTAAAGTTTGCGGAGAAACAACATTAAAAGAATTAGCATATAATTGCCACAAATTGGTAAAATTTAGTAAAGATTTTATTGAAGATTCGAAAAAAACGGCATCACAAACATATAAAAATAATCCGGTATATGATGTCAGTAAAATTTTACCTGAAGATAGTAAACCTATTATTTTAATGCCATTTGCATGCAATGCAGGCTCTTATCCTAATATATCTATTAGTTATTCTACCCCTACAGAATCTACAGGCAAATTATCTGATATTATTGAAAGTCTTCGTAAACTTAAATTGAGCGAAGCTGCTGGTGCTGCTCCTATTGCTGCTCCTATTGCTGCTCCTGGTGGTGGGTCCAAATCCAGAACCAAATCCACTCGCAAATCGAAATCAAAGTCCAAAAATAAAACGAAAAAGAATCATTCACCATCTACTAAACGAAAAATTCCCAAGATTAAAATGAATTAAGCTTTACACTTTTTATCACAAAATAAATATCATATAGTAAGTTAAATTATTATACTATATGATACGTTATATTACATTCCGTTACATTCCGTTATAATGCTTACGCTACCCGATAATTTCATTCACTGAATCTTCAACTTTGTCAATATTGTTAAAACAGATTTTATTTATCTCTGCAGGTGAATATTTATACTCAACTTTACTCCCCGCATTGGTAATTTTTTCAAGTAATTCGCTACTGAGTTTCGTATCATAAAATAATTCGAGTAGTTGTATCATCATAAGCTGTGTGCATTTTGTAAACTCAATATGTTCATCCAATCTCCCTGGGCGTTTAAATGTATCACTTATTTTTGACGGATCATTCGCTGTGCATATAATAATTCTCCCGCTCGTTTCCACTAATCCATCCATGATAGTAAGCATATCTGCATCATTGAATGAATATTTCGGTTTCATGTTTGCTGCTGCCGTCATTAAGTTTGCATTTGCATTCGGGCCGCCCACACCTGCCCCATCGCCACTTCCTTTACGTCTTTTCTTCCCGGTTTCGTCGCCTCCGCCACTACTCCCACCCCCTTCATTGCTACTCGTGTCGCTATCCACCGCAATGACTTTTGATAATACGATATCGTCGTCTGCACTGCCTATACCCCCGATACCGCCAACACCACCAAGCCCCATCATTTGCATATTCAGTGCCGCCATTGCGGACGCAGCAGCAGCATTCTGGTTATTTACTTTCTTCGCAGTAATATTATCCAATATTTTATCAAATTCGTCAACCACATAGATGCGTTTATTCGTAGGAATATACTGCCCGTTGATATAGTCCCCGTAAAAAATATTCTTCAAATCCGTCACTTTCTTGATTTTATCGATGTCGTTAATATTCACAATATGACGCTGCAGTAATTGCGCAATCGCTTTAATCGTCGACGTCTTTCCGCATCCTGCTGGCCCATAAAATAGGAACCCAAGTTGGTAAGGTATTCCACGTGCCTGATACCATTCCTTGTTGTTCACGAAAAAGTCGATCCGTTTAATGATCTTGTCCACATCCGTGAAGAAACAATTGGTTTTCAAATTCTTGGTGCTTAGAAGTTCATATTCGGAGCACAGAATATTCGACATTTTTTGATTACGACGCCCGTAACTACCACTATCGTCGTCGTCGTTGTATCCTCCACCCCCGCCTCTGCCGCCATTCGCCTCGCTCTGAATAAACTCGTAAATGAATATTTTATCCGTCATTCTTGACTCTATTTTTTTCGTATAAACATCCTCACATTTTTTCAAAAAGTCGTATATTTTGGTGATGTTGTTCTTCCGACTTGTCATAAGCGTAAACACTATTTTCTTGAAGTCAACCGCTCCGCCACCTCCACTCTTGCTTTCTCGGTTAATTGGAATTTTTTCAACAGATAAATAAACCCCGTCCTCAATTTCAACAGGCAGATTGGTTTTTGGTGTATATATCTTGCTTTCATTGTGGTTTTTATCAAGGACTTCGACATATTGCAGATTAAATAATTCGTCGTTTTTTTTGTTTGTGTTGTTTGTTTTGATTTCTTGGAACAGATTTTCTTCTACTTTTGTATATAATTCCGGATCCAAATCCGAATCCGAATCCGAATCCGAATCCGAATCTTCTGATGACTCTGAATCCACTTGTAACTCCACCTCCGCGATAGATATTTCATCTATATGTTGCAAAGGCTTGGTTGCAATGGTGCAATATTCATTATTTTTTATATTGTCACCTTTCTCTCCCTTCTCTCCCCTCCGCGAGTCTATAATATCCGAATAATAGTCAAGCACGTGTATCACAGGGTCGGGATAATTTATAAAAATAGTCGCAGAAGAATAACTTGTCGCATATTGTGTTCCCTTATAGTGTATTTTATGCATATTTCCCTTTGTAAGACTCACATACGTTTGTTTTATGCTTTGACGATTTGTGGACCAAATAAAATCCACGCTTTTTTTGAAATACATAGAAATATCCATGTGATGGATAAACACTAACAACATAATTATAAAACATGCATCTATATAGTAAATACCTGTTTTCAGGTTTTGAATAAGAAAAAGTTCACCTATATTTCCAAGGTTAGGCATAGGAAACATATTGAACAGACTAATAGAAAGAGGATTATGGAAGCGATTGCAATAATAACTATGGGGGCAAGAATTTTATTCTTTTGAAATATAAGACTATATTTGTGGTGTGGTGGTTATATAATTATAAATAAATACGTTTAAATCGTTTATAATTATATTTAATGGATGGAATACCAAGACTACCACCAATACTATACTAAACATAAGGAATCGAGTATTGGATTGCATTGTCGTATATCGTAGCGCGGAATGCGTCATTGTATCCTTCCACATATATAGTATCGCCGTTGTAAATATTATCGCACCCCATGTCGCTCGTGCAGCTTCGTTTCTTATTTGTCACGGGTAGTTTTACAGACTGATTTTTATCACTCATCGTATAAAACTGCCATTTATCTTGGCTAGGGAATAACGGACGTCCCATAAGTGACAAAATTGTTTCCTGACCATTTACGCGTGTTAATATTCCTACTTGTCGGTATGACGAATTGACAGACCTCGTAGGGACGTTAATAGGAATGACTACACCGCCGCCGCCCATACCACCACCGCTTAAACCAATACTATTTACGCCCATTCCACCAATATATTGACTATCGCGTAGAGGGGGTGTATACGGATTAAGTAGCACATCGGCTGGTCCGCGAGTATATCCACCACCCCCTCCACCAAATCGCGGTATCAGATCTAAAAAGTTGCCGCCGCTACCGCCGCCGCCGCCGCCGCCATACGCAGGTGGGTATGTATAAACTCCGCTTCGACTAGGATCGTTCTGGTTGTTGTTGTTGTTGTTGTATATAGATGTGGCTACCGACCCTGATCCATCCGAATTTTTATTAAATTGCATATATGCTAAATAAAGAATGACTCCGGTAATAACTAGAAATACGACTATAGTTGTATTTTCAAAACATATAACCCCATGAGGGCATTTTCTAGACATAATATATAAAAATATGTATATTATATTTTTAATATACATATCTCTTATCATATATCAATATTTAGTGTGAATTATATGTTTCTCTCGTTTCTCTCGTTTCTCTCATGAAAAAGGTCAATCGATTTACGAACTAATGGAAGCAGGGTTAAGTCCGTTTCCCCCACTATTGCCAACTCCACCTGTCAAAAGAGACATGCCTGGAATACTGCCTCCCATGTTCTGAAACATCTTGCTAATACTGCTATTTTCAAATTTATCCAAAAATTTCTCGGCAGTGTTAAGGATAGGTTCAATTGATTTCAGGTTGTTTATCATTTCTGTTTGTTGTCCAAGTAAGTTACCTGTGTTTGCACCACCCCCTAAACTATTCAAGGCATTGTATGCTTGATTCTTTTGGTTTGTAGCACCCGATGCCATACCTTGAAACATACTGCTTAATGCATTGTCGCCAGACGAGCCGTCGTATGACGCAGGACTAAGTTGTGTCATAGATTCATTTTTCTTTTTAGAAAACACGTCTTTGGTGGCAGTTGCGGGAGCATCTGGTGCAGGTGCAGTATTGAGCGCCTGAATGGGCATTGCTGGTGGTGCTCCGCCGCTGGTTGCTCCATTCATTGCGGACATAGCCTTGCTAAGTTGGTTTACCATTTCTGATGTTGGCATGGAAAGAGCCCCACCTGCGGCAGGAGGAGGAGAAGAAGTGTCGGCGCCAGCGACAGGAGGAGCAGCACCTCCACTTTCCATTCCTTCCATAATGTTATAGTAAACCGGAACGTTTCTATTTTTAAACATCATGATAAAGTTGGTTCCGATAGTTGTAGTCAATAAAACCACTATCATATTTTTACTAAAGTAAGTAGTTAAAAAACCAAGAATAACAAAAATAACTATTGCTTCTAAATTAAAGTTGAAAAGATACCTTGCTGCGGTCAAGATAGCAAAAAAGAAAGAAAGGTATAAAACGTATTTATTGTGTAAAAGGTCTGTGGACGCACCACTAAAACGAACTGCGGATTTTTTTGATTTCATCGATATGTTAAATTATACTATATATATTATATATGATATATTATATATGATATATTATATTATATATTATATATCATATGCAAAAAAAGGCAAAAAATATCCAAAATATCCAAATTAACCAAAATAAAATTTTAACTTTGCATAACTTTATTCATTTCCCTTTTTATTTTTTCTAGCTCTTCAAGTAAAACACTTTGGTCATTTTGTAAGTGTTTCATATGGTAGTCTTCTTTATTCATATTTTTTGACAACTGAGAAATATGTTTTGAAATAATTTTAATCGCATCTTGTTGTTTTCGTTTTTCTTCTAAAATATGTAATTTTATTTTTTCATATTCAGATAAAACATTATTTAAAAAGGCATTCTGTTTTGCTAATTCTTTAACTTCTCTATTTTTATGTAGTAATAACTGCTTCTTTTTCTCTAAAATACATTTCATATTATAAATATTTGTATCATTTTTGGCAATATTGAATTCATCTACTTTTTCGATACTGGTAGCGTGTGTGTTGTCGGTATCAGTGTCGGTCTCAGTATCATAAGGTGATGAATTTGATAGTTTTGAGTCGTCACTTGAGCCATCTGAATCATTTGAATCGTCGCTCTTAAACGTATACCGCGGACTTATTTTCGACGGCCGCATAAACGCATTTAAGTCGCTATATGTTGGCACTGACTTGTTCACTTCAATTTTTATATTTTGTTGACGCTTTACATTCCTCTTTGTTTTTTGCATGATGTCAGTAACAATAACCTTGGTATATAATAATACTATAAGTATCTAAATTATTTTTATTTTTATTTTTATTTTTATTTTTTTATAATTTTATGGAACATTCTTCTAAAAATCCATTTCTTCACTAGTTGTCTTTTTTTATTTTTATCCACCACCTTTAAACAAACTCATAATACATCCTTTAATATTTTTCCAATCAAATATGATAGTTAGAAATATATAACACAAACTATAAAGAACACCATGAACTGCTGCTACTGCTGCGCGACTTCCACTTTTAGGTAGTGTAAAAAATAGTTCAGGGATAAATATTATAAATACGGCGATGTTTATAAATAGTTTAACTTTATTAAAGATTCCTGAAAGCATAGTGTAATATAAAAGTAAAGTAATACTAATACTATTTTATAAATATATTATAATTATATAAATATAATTTATTTATGGGTTATAGTATTGCATAGTATTATGGTGTAAGTGGTCCTTTTCCAGCAGCCATAGCTGCTTTTAATCCCTGAAGTTGTTCAAGCATTTGTGCGCCACCCGTTGCAGAATTTAATAAAAATTTTATAATATTCACAATAACTACCATAATAACATACCAGATGACATAATAAAATAATGATAGAATAAGTCCTGCAAAAACAACACCTTTTAATTTTTCCCAAAAGGATACACCTGTCACTTTAATATTTGATACTGCAGTATTCAACCAGTTTGAAAAAATAAACAAAGGTTTTGCATTTTTATTTTTTAACATTTCAGCTTCTTTCTTTTTTAATTCGTCAAGACGTTTATCAAGTGGTTTTTTAGCGTCTGCTTTTTTTTGATTCAAATATTCCGGAATACTTTTACTAAAAAAATTATAAAACGGAGATAGAAATTTTTTAAAAAAGTTTTTAATAAAATTTGGGATAAGACTAGATAAGAAACCTAATATTTTTTCCGGGATTTTCATGAAAAAATCCATGATTTTACTTATGATTCCTTTATAGTCTAAATATCCAAAAACAAGAAAATAGATTAAAAATGTTGTTATAAACGACGTCACATATTTCATTAAAAGCATATAGTAACACGGAAATCCTCCAGCCGATGCACCTAATGCAGGGGGTGGAGGTGCTTCAGAATCTACCATAATGTTTTAAATTTGTCGGATTATAGACTTGTAGAGTTAAAAATAATAGTTTTTAATATTGATATAATGTTGCTATAATATCAAAAGATAAAATAATAATAAAAAATACGTTACCTTGTTAAGTAACTACGCTTAAAACTATTTTATAAAACATCTTTAGAAGTATGTTACTATAAAAATATAGACTTATTACAAATTTTTAATATTGTTATATAAATATTTACAACCATTCAAAAACCATCCAACAACCACTCAACCATTTAGAATGTCCGCAAAACAAAATCTGACTTCTGCTTGTAAATCGTCTGAACCCCTGCTTACAGAAAATGATTCTCGCTACGTAATGTTTCCCATCCAAGACAACGAAATCTGGAAAATGTATAAAAAGCAAGTCGATTGTTTTTGGCGCGCAGAAGAAATCGATTTGTCTAAAGATGTTATCCAGTGGAACAATAACGATATTTTAAACGACGACGAGCGTTTTTTCATTTCTATGATCCTCGCATTTTTTGCAGCAAGTGATGGAATCGTTAACGAAAACCTTGCAGTGCGGTTTATGAGTGAGGTGCAACTTGCGGAGGCGCGTGCATTTTACGGCTTCCAAATCGCCATGGAAAATATTCATAATGAATCGTACTCTCTTTTAATTGACACTCTTATTAAGAGCGAAGAACAAAAAACAAAACTATTTTCCGGTATTGAAAATTTCCCTTGTATCAAGAAGAAGTCTGACTGGGCCATTCGTTGGCTAAATGATAAGCGCAGTTCTTTTTACACGCGTCTGATTGCATTTGCGTGCGTCGAAGGCATCTTTTTTTCAGGCGCATTTTGCTCTATTTATTGGCTGAAGAAGCGCGGCTTAATGCCTGGCCTCACATTTAGCAACGAACTTATTTCGCGCGATGAAGCATTACACACCGAGTTCGCAATCCTGCTTTATAATAAAATGCAGAAAAAATACCCGAAACAACGCGTCCATGAGATTATAAAGGAGGCGGTTGAAATCGAGAAGGAATTTATATGCGATGCTTTGCCGTGTCGTCTCATTGGCATGAATTCCAAACTGATGTCGCAGTATATTGAATTTGTCGCCGATCGATTATCTCTTCAACTCGGATATGAAAAAATATATAATTCTACAAATCCGTTTGATTTTATGGAAATGATTAGCATTGAAGGAAAGACGAATTTTTTCGAGAAACGTGTTAGCGAATATGCGCTTTCGGAGAAGACAAAAAGTAGTGAAATATTCGACTTTAATGCGGCGTTTTGATGCGGTAGTTTGAGTTGGTTAGTTGGTTAGTTACCACCTTCGCATTCCACCCATACTACCCATACGTCTTTGCATATAATGATTAGGGGGCATCATGTTGCGCGGGAGATATTGCTGAGAAGGGTGCATTGGCTGCGGTGGCTGCGGGTGCGGGTGCGGGTGCGGGTGCGGATGTTGCATTGGCTGTGGTGGTGGTAGCGGCGCGCTACCAGGTCCTCCCGGTCCTCTCGGTCCAGGTCCCATATAATACCCTGCCCTTACCATATTTGCACTTCGTGCTTCATTATGTTTACGCTCTAATATATTGTCTACATCTTTTTTATCGAGACGTATTTTTGTTTCATTTACGATATCCTGTTCTTCAAACCGCAATTTTGAAGGATCGTTGTTAGTCTGAAAAAAGTAAACATTTATATACTCGCCGTTGACTTCAAAATTCAAATTGCGTATCGTGATTAGTCCGTCGTTACAATTCATGTTCACAACATATGCCGCCTCTTTTCTGCATATTATTTTCTTAACACCATCACACATTTGCAATATATTTCGGTCTAAAATGTTGAAAAAGTTGCTGCGATCCAAATACAACCCTGCTAGTTCAACGCGTTTTAACATATAGTTGTCTTCTCCTCCCCATGACCAAAAATTTGGAAATCCATTTATTTTTTCAAAATCAGCACCCCTTATTGAAAAAATACCACCAAGTGTGAATTTAAAACCATAAAAGTGTTTTACTACACCGGGTGTGGTCTCATAGTGAAGTATATTTTTTGTATAGGGAAGTGTATCAACATCATTAAAAACAAATGTTATATTTTTATAGTCGTTGGGGTATTTATATTTCATTGCAATAAATCCAATATTTTTCATACCCCCGCGATTAAATGGGCGTGTATCTTTTTGCTCGGCAAAGTAGATTTCGTAATCTGTTTTTGGAATATCTTCCATAATATGTTTCATATAAATCGTAAAAAAATTCTTGTGCTCTTTTCGGTCGCGATAGGGCACAATAAAAATCATTTTCGGCACGATTTCTGGTGTTATTGGCAATAGTGGTACATTAACAACTTCATTTATTTCCAATTTTAATTCTTCATTTGAATCATTAGACTCTTCATAGTCCTTATTTGGAACTTCTAATTCCGCATTTATTTCTGTCATTAAATTAATAATAAAAATAAATATTTTATATTTTATATTTTATATTTTATAATTTTAAATTTTCATTTTTTGGGCGAATATTTATCCAATATGACTTTTGGAATCAATAATTCCTTAATACCTTCCAATTTTTTATAGCATTTATTTATTGTAACTTCACTTGTTTCGCTTATTTTATTCACGTCTTTTTTTGAAATAGTAAGTCCACATATTTGCGATACAAAATAGATAATTCCTGCTGCAATAGAATGTGGTGTATTTTCGGGAATCAAATTATTTTTATCGATTCGCAATGCGATAAACTGGCACAATTTTGTAAGTTCACCATTGATTTGTAGTCGCGTGCAGTATCTTTCAATAAACGCCTCCGGTCGTGTCTTGCAGAAGCTCGTCTTTTCAGAGTTGTGCATATCATTTTCAATCTCGTTTATAATACATACTGCATTTTTACATCCCTTTGTAGCACTCGTATTGTCCAGATTGAAAATCGTTGCAATTTCTTTTGCAGTGCGAGGGCAGTCATGGATTCGAAATGCGACATACACGGACGCCGCAATAATTCCGTCGCGGTTAGACCCCCTAAATGTCTGGTGTTCTGATATTTTTTTATGGCACCGAAGTGCTTCATCTATGATTATTTTTGGAATTCCAGCATTATTTGCAATAATCGTAATATGCTGAAACTCGTTGTATTGTGTTTTTTCTTTATGTGGCGACGACTGCCACTCAGTGTATCGTCGTATTTTGCGCATTTCGTAGGAGGATATTCCGTCACATAGTATTTTACATCCGAAAGACGATTCTACAAGCAACGGATTTACGGGGAGACCACAACGCGTAGGGTCAATATTTTGATTATCGTCGACACCATAGTATCGCCACTCAGCGGTCTGATCAACTATATCTTTATAAATAATACTGCATTTAGGATTCATGCATACAAGAAACCCTTCATCTGATATTGCAACTGATGAATTACATGTATCACATGTCTCTCGTTGTCCACAACTACGATAAATACACTCAACGCCTTTTTCTATTTTTTTAGGTAGAATGTAATCTTTATCTTTTATTTCTGTGTCATGTTTTTCTATTTTTTGTGTTTTATTTGTATCTATATCTATTGATGCGCTACCATATCTACTACATCTATCATTATCCACATGAAATGATTCGCTTATTTTTTCCCACAAACCTGTTATGTTAGTATTAGTATTAGTATATAATTTATTTTTGTATGTTTTATGTGTTGTATGTAGTCGCGAAGACGATATAGTGTCTACCATGATGAGATAAGTAGTTGCGACTTTTGGTTTTGCTAAATGATATGATAGTTTAAAGTATATAGTATATTTTTTAATTCAATTTTATTCACATTATAATAAAAGTAACACAATTAATAAATATAATAATAATATAACAATAATATAACTATACTATTATAGTGTATTATGGGAAATTCAAATTCATTATATAAAAATAATAATAAAAATAATAATAAAAATAAAACTTACGAAGATGATACAGATTTTACTAAACTATCACATTATAATACGATATTTATTACAAAATTAAATGAAATTGCATCTACATATATACTTGAACAAAACTTTCAAGATATGATACGTTTAACTAACCCAGCTTATTGTGATGATTTAGTAATTATGACATCTGAAATTCTAAACCAATCGTATAACGATTCACAAATCAATTATGCATATCAAGTTATTTACAAAAAGGGGCAAAGTGCCAGTGGTGTTGATAACGACACATTATATGCAGATGCATTAAAAAGCAAAGAAGTGAAAACAAAAATGTGTATAAATATTGCTAAATATTATGTAAAAATTGCGCACTTATTTGCCGCAATTATGACAACACTAAATCCTGTGTTTTCGTGGAAAACATCTGCGGTGTCGAAGCGTGCAATCACGAAACCACTAGGAAACTTGGAGGATGCAGGGGAGATAGGGGTTATGGAAGAAGTTGTTGGGGGTGGGGATGACGAGGATGACGGGGATGACGGGGATGACGAGGATGACGAAGTAGAATACGATGAGAAAGGAGAGAACGACGAGAAAAGAGAGAAACCTGTAAATAAAGAAGAAATTCAATATTCATCTTTACAACAAAAACATGAAATTTCGCAAATGGCAAATGATGTAAAAATAGAAAGTCTAAATTTTTGTAACTCACGTATATCCGACCTAATGGATATGGATGAAATAACGTCTCTTATAGATGGCACAAATGCAGTTTCCGGAACAAATGGCGAATCTGTAATAAAAATTAAACCCCGACTTTGTTCATCATCGTTGAATAACAACAACGAAGGATACACACGCCAAAAATCCGTCTATGATTTACCCGGATTCGCAGAACTAAGTCGGTTATATTTTGATAAATACAATTCATCTAAAAAACGTTTTGATAGAATGTCCAAGGAAAGCGAAAATGAAAAAAAACGAAATATTGCACTTTTATATACACTATTTACGGGCAATAAAAATCCCCCTAAAGATATTAAAAGTTTCCGCGATATTCCGCTGCATTCATTTGCAGACACCATCGAGTGTGATAACCCGAATTCTGCACTCAATGCGACATATGTCGGCACCACGAAAGATAAACTATTTGTCGACTATGTTGAACAAATTAAGAGGATGATTTACCAGTCAAATATGATACGTAATTCGCTACTCGAAGTGATAGACCGCGTATTTGTCCCTGTTAGTGATGTTAGGGGTGGTGGCGGTGTCGACGATGAAGACAAAGAAACAAAACCGAAATTCACTATTAATCTTAAACTATCAGTAAAAGATTTGAATGCGTGTATAGACGACGCGCGCAGAATTATTTTACGATTGTATATGACATGTGAAAAAGATTTTGTAAAAGCGCTAAAGATTCTTCAGGCAATTATTGAAGCACAGATACTCGAAACGAATAAACGTCAAATTAAAGAACTGGAAGTGCTAATTGAGGGTGGTGGATCATGAATGTGACCATGAGTATATGTATGATTATGTCTAAATATCAATATGGACTAAATATTGATATTTATTTTGAGGATTTGCCTATTAAATTTGCACGCCGTTTAGTGGCGACGGCTGCGACGAGAGCCACGACGACGGCTCTTTTTGCAGCGTCTGCGACGACCACCTTGCTGGGACTGAGATTGGGCCTGCTGTTGGGCCTGTTGCATTTGCTGAGCCTGCTGCTGAGCCTGCTGTTGCATTTGCTGAAGAGACTGAGTAAGCTGCTGAGTCTGAGCCTTAGCCTTTCTAGCAGCCTGCTTCATGGCAGTGGCCGATCTGGCGCTGCGCCTAAGTGATGAACGAATACGTTTGGGAACACCATGTCTTTTAGTATGTCTTGCCATTTTATATATAATACATATAAAAAAATATTTTGAAGGAGGAGAAATTAATAAATATTAATAATAAAATAGTAATAATAAAATAGTAATAATAAAATAGTAATAATAAAATAGTAATAATAAAATAGTATAAATATATTTTATTATTAGAATGGATACAAAAATATTATTTTTATTGGTAATTAATATAGTGTAAATTATGTGTTTTTTTCCTAAATAATATACATTTTAATTAATACTATGTTTACTACGATTATTTTTCCTTAATATATTCATTTTTAAGAATCGTTTGACCAAATCGTATCATTCTTCCAATACATTCGGTCGCCTTTTTTAACATCGTAAAGTTTTTTGTATATTTTTAAACGAGACAATGGACAATTTGTCCTATATTTTACTAAAGGATGTGGATTAGTTTTTATATTAAAACGAACTGCTTGTTGGTAAATAGCGGAACGCCACTGATATGCAATATAGATAAAAAACTCCTTAAATGCCGCTTCCTTTACTTTCTCGATGGCTTCTGTTTCATTCAAATACATATTCAAATAACTTGTGCATATTTCTAAACCTGATATATCCGCCATACTTTCACCAACCATTCCCGACGCATCCATATCAATTCCATCCCACGACGCAAATAACTCATATTGCTTAATAACATCTTTTACTTTTTCGTCAAATTTTGCTTGATCATCGGGTGTCCACCAGTTTACCTTATTTCCTTTATAATCAAATAAACGTCCGGTATTATCTAAACAATGCGACAACTCGTGTCCAAAGGTATACCCAATATGTGCTAAATTATATTCAAGACCTTTCGCCCTTAATGTTATAAAAGGTTCCTGTAAAATTGCAGCTGGTATATAAATATTATTTTTTGTAGGATTATAAAACGCATTTACAACATAAGGTTGTGTGCCGTTTAGGGCTGGACCCGAGTTTACACTAAAGTCAACAGAAGTAATTTCTGTAAAGTGTTTTCCTTCGCGTGTAATATAATAGTCACACATTGCATATGCTTGTGCGAGCATAATACCATATGCATCGCCCTGAGGATATGTAACGTCAAAATCCTCAATCATATACTTTGGATAAATCGTTTCAATTGATATTTTTTCCAATTTTTGTATTGCTTGCTCTTTTGTTTCCTGATGCAACCACATATTTTCATTTATAATTCGTATAAATACCTTTCGCAAATCATTTCCAAGTGTATCTGCAATATAAACTGCTTGTTGTTTTACGTATTTGGCAACATATAAACGCGACAACAACGTATTAAAGCAATACGATAGTCCAAAAATAGAATATATTTTTTCGGGGAAATTTCCTTGCTGACCTGTTACATAACTTTTAAAAAACTTAAACCGCAATATCTTTCCTGGGTTATAATACATACAAAATTGGCGAAAATACATATAATACCAATATGCTTTCCATTTTTCGGTTTTCCATTCTGCTTGTAACTTGGTCATCATGCATTTTACAAAACTTTTATTAGCAGTTATATAAGATGAGGGAGCACTTTTGTATCCCAATTTTTTTGAAAAATTTTCCCAATCAAAATTGCATTCTTTCACACTTTCACGTGTAGGAACAACATTATAAAAGTCTGCTGAAGTTTGTCCTGGTTCAAAACATATGATAGAATTTAGCATTTCTATTTCGCATTTTAAAACGTCTTCTGGTTTAAGTCCGTGACCTGTTCCAAGCATAATGTCAAATAAATTTTGGACAAATTCGCAGAATTTTTTACTAAAGTTCATTCTAAACTCATTCGTATATTTTTTATTTGCATGAGGTGTAATATACAAGTCGAAATCATAAAAAGACAACTGCGGTGAAGTAATGTGACTTCTCGTATTCACTGCATCTTTTTCATCTTGATACATTGACCATGAAATAGGACATCCCCATGATACTATCTCGTTGCGATTAATAAATGCTAAATAACCTATCAAGTCGTCATTTTTTACGTAGTTGGCGTGTTGGGTTATCACATCGTCGATGTGTGGTTTTATTTTATCAAACGTAAAATTTGAAAACTTCATTGAATTTATAACATTTTCGACCTTTCTTGCAAGAGGAGTATTGTTATTTTTATAGTATTCTGTTGCTACATTTATAATACGAAGATTTACTGTATTCTGAACAAATCGAAAACTATCAAGTTTCGTAAAGTAAAATTTTCTATACTGGATTTTTATCTCTTGTTCCTTCATCCAGGCGTGATTAATAAACATATAAAAATCTGTTTTAGGGCTTAGTTTTTCTTTTTTTTCAATATCATCATAAAATTTAATTTGTTCTAGAACCATCTGTTCGGTATTAATCGCTTGTTTATCACTTTCAATAAATTTAAGAGGTGGTAAAAAGTGAGCTGATTCTATAATAGATGTGTCTATATGTGGCATTTTTATATATCTACTTGATTTACCTGTTTTATTTTTGCTATACTTATTTGTAATCATAATATTTTTTAATGTTAATTTTTTATTTTTTAAAATCATATTTGCTTTTTTATGTTTTGTTTTTAAAATATGTCTTAACTTACTATTTTTTACATGTCTTATTTTAATATTTTGTTTGTATCTATTTATTTTTTTTGTTACCATTATATTTATATTGATATTTTATCCCCTATAAAAAGGATTATATATAATTTGAGTGTTATTCATTTATTTCAATTCATATTATCAAATATACATAAAGATAAAATATAATGTAATATTATAATATAAGATTATAGAAATGAAGACTATTCTGCTCTTTGCATTCTTATCTTTTGCGTCTGCTATCATGGTAGTTCCACATGATAGAAATATTACAGATTTAGGAACATTAGAAAAATTAGAAACAAACTATACCGATAGTGAAAAAAACATTCATCTAGCTCATCCAATATCTTATGTAGATGCACATTCACATGAAGATAATTCTAAGTATCATAATAAACCTCATTTAGCATTGGTTGAAAAGGAACAACCGGAGTCAAATAGAAAACTCTTGATATCGATTTCTAAACTTTTTAGAAGAAGTCCTCCACCCCCTGCTCCCAAGCCTGCTCATAGACCTGCTCCCGTGGTTGCTCCCAAGCCTGCTCCCAAGCCTGCTCCCGTGGTTGCTCCCAAGCCTGCTCCTAGACCTGCACCTGTGGTTGCTCCCAGGTCTGCTCCTAGACCTGTTCCCGTGGTTGCTCCCAAGCCTGCTCCTAGACCTGTTCCCGTGGTTGCTCCCAAGCCTGCTCCCGTGGTTGCTCCCAAGCCTGCTCCTGTCGTATCAGTTAAAACTGCACCAGTTCCTATAGTAATTAAGTCATCTCCATCAGCACCTGTTCCTCAAACATTTCCTATTTCTATGACATGTGACAACGAGTTTGACTTATATGTGAATGGCGATAAAGTTGGCAAAGGTGATACTTGGACAAAAACATACCAGTTTAATCCTATAGTAAAACCAGGCGATGTTATTGCAATTGATGGTGTTGATAAGGGTGGACCTGCTGCATTTATCGGAGTATTCAACGGAAAAGTTACCAAGCCAAATGAATGGAAATGCTCTACAAAGAAATCAGATAACTGGAATAAAAATAACTTCGATGATTCTTCATGGAGTAATGCAGTAAGTTACGGAAAGAACAATCAGCAAAATATTTGGATGTCTGTTGGTAGAGGTTCACGTCCCAATATCCCAGGCGATGCTGAATGGTTGTGGACATCTGACAATGAAAATCATAATAGAGTATATTGCAGGTTCTTTTATAATGGAAGAATACCCGCGCCTACTCCTGCTCCTGCTCCTGCTCCTACTCCAAAGCCTGTTGTAGTTCAACCTAAATCAGTTGCTCAACCTGTTGCCAAACCTGTTGCTCAGCCTGTTGCCAAACCTGTTGCTCAGCCTGTTGTCCCAGCATGCAAACCCGATGTATATCCTCCTACATCACACGCTACTATCAAGTCGCAAGTAGATGTGTTATCTAAAGATGCCCAACAAAAGATGGATGCATTGTTTTCCAAGTTCAATACTATGGTGAATGAAATGTCAGCCAAACAGAAACAACAAGTTGCTCACGATAAAAAGACTATCACTAATACTGAACAAAAGGGTAATTCGATATACGATAAATATAAGAAAGAATTTACTGCAACTTCTTCTCTTCTTCAAAAAATCACTTCCCTGAATACTACCCTTCAGTCGCATCTTAGAACTATTCGCGAAGAGTCTGACTATCTTGCACGTCTTAAAATATTCAAGCCTAAATTCTTGACATCTTTGGACAAAGTAAAGTCGCATGTAAGTGTTATAAAGAACGATGTTCACTCTACCATCGTAGAAGGTGGTGACAAAAACGGATTAATTGCTCTTCTCAACGATGTGCGTTCATCTACCGAAAAATCCGCGGCACTACTCGCAAAGGCTTTTATGGATCACTACGACAAATACAATACTCAGTTGCAAAAAGATACCGACAAATATTACAAAGATGAAACGACTATGGGTAGTCTGAAAGTCGACTATAGTATTGAGAAAACAAAACGCGACAAGTCGTTAGCAGAATACAACGATATTATTAAAATCATCAAACAACTCAAAGAGACTCACGCTATTTCTGAGAAAGATGAGAAATTGTTTAGCGACCTTATTCAAAAAGTAGAAAGTGTTTTCAAATCACAAGAGAAATCCGTTGTTAAATTTTCAAACTCCAATACCCATTGTGCTGCAGACGTTCTGAAGGCGCATTTGGCGAGGAATAGGGTCTAATATTACTAAAAAATATATCTACGAAATATATCTACGAAATATAACTACTTTATATATTATTTGTTTTACTCAAAATTAAAACAAATAATATTCGTATGTAAACTAAAACTATTGCACTACTTACTTATCTACCAGTATTTCCTTCCCTATATTTTTTACTATTTTTCGTTCATAGTTATTATACGTTTCGATGGGTTCGCAAATAGAACGCACCATAGTTAGATACTGAATTTGTTTTTGTTCCGTTTCCATCCAATCGGGGTTATCGATTGCCCATAGTTGTAATGCTGAACGCTCTTTGTTTGCTACTTTTATGATAGTATTTTTAAATCTGTCGTGATTATTATCTTTATGCCATTTGTCCTCATCTTTAATATACATCGTGTCTCGTTTTATATCCGTGCAGTGTATCGGTCTTTTATATATATCAAGCTCTTTTAGTTTTTTGATCATAATATCAGTTACGCCGCGTGTTATACCATTGTTTTTCGAAAATAATAAGTCGTCTAATGTTATTTTAAGTGAATCAATAAACTCCGACATGTTCAAAGCATCTTTGCATTTCTCATTCAAAAATATGTTCAAATTGAACTGATTATTGGTTATGTTATTATTATTTGTTATATGTTGTGGTGTAGTTAACTGGTTTTCCGACAAAGACTTTATCATTTTCATCATTTCTTGGTTATCTTTTAATAGAGACATAAACATCTCTTTTGTTATACCGCTTTTTTCATGAGAACCATTATTATTATTATTATTATTATTATCGCATAATATAATATTTTCATTTTTGTTACCATCTATGGTCTCATACTCAAAATCATAATCGCTAAAAATTTTTGAATTATATTGTGGACATTTTTTTCGATGGACATGTAGTCCTTGTCTGTGCATAAATGCTTTGCCGCATACACAGACGTTTTTTTTCGCGTTTTTGTCATTATTTTGGTGTTTACGTGTTGCGAGGTGTCTTTTATACTCACTTTCTTTGCTAGATGAATAGTCACAAATTTTACAGGCAAAAAATGTCGGCGTTTTTTCTGTCATCATTGTCATCATATATATATGATGACAAAAAAACTCCTAAACCCTTTTCATAAATATTCTAAAAATGTCCAAAAAATTATCGTAACAAATTTTTCAACTTAAAAAAGCAAATGAGAGCATTATGGTCTAAATTGAAAAGTTAACATTTTTTTCAAATCTAAAACTGAAAATCAGAAAAAGGACATTTATAAATGTCCTTTTTTCAAAAACGAGGTTTAGATTTGAAAAAACATTACATCATTCATTCTTCAGCGTCCGCCTTCCCCATTTCGCGGACCTTAGCTTTATGCTCTTCTTTATAATTAGCGAGGCGGTCGCATGCAGACCATTATGCAGTGGCGACGGAGGTCGCGAAAAGTTCACATAAAGGGTCCGACGGATGGGGAAGCCATTTTTGTGAATTCTTGGATGTGGGTTTTTGGGGGATGTTTTGAATTTGTTGGGTTTTCTAGATTTTTTAATAAATATTATAAAAACATACATAAAAATATAATATAGGTATACTATAAATACACAATCATTAAAAAATGGAATTAAGTTTTAGTTCAGAAGCTCCTCAGCAAAAGAATTTCATCAAGAAAGCCGGAAGAGGTATTGGCAATGCCGCCAAGAAAGTTCTTCCTGTTGCACAAAAGGTTCTTCCTGTTGCTGCTACCATTGTGCCTGCTCTTCGTCCCGTTGCAGCAATCGTTGACGCTATCCCGGCTCGTCGTTAAATGTGAAATTTGACGGATTACGCGTATTTTTATAAATTTTCATTCTTAATTTATAAAAATAGTCTATACAATAGTTTAGGACGTATATTACACAAACTTATCTTCTATTTTTTTGAAGAATTCTTTGCCATAGATTAAATTTCCGGTTGGTTTATATTCGTTAATCGGTTTGAATTCTTTTTTGGGTGCATTTCCATCCCCTTGAGATTTATTATTTATTTTACGCGTAAGCCCCATATTAAATGGATCAAGTGTATTATTGCTTAGGGGTGTATTTGTAACTATTGGTTGCTGGACTACATTACCATATTCGTCATATTCTTGTATACGATTTCCATGCTCATCAATAGTGATTCCGGTTTTCTTTTTGAACTCCGTTCGAACATACGATGGAATGTAATGCTTCCAAGATATAAGAATAAGATTGGGGTGTGTATACCTAACAACAAATCCGTTATTTGTAAGTTCTTCTAAAAGATATGAAATACATGCAACGCGGTCGTATGTGGATACCCCTAATATAACTTCTGGAATAACATACCAACAAAATTGGGTATCTACTTTTTGGCGCGATGTTACCTTAATTTTTTCATGGATTCGGTTTAAAATTCTGTTAAATACAGATAATTTTGATAAGTCATACGTTTTCTTTTTTTCGTATAAATCTTCCAAATTTATTTTCCGAATCGTATCACTATCTTCTTTATTACGGAATAGTTCATCCATGGTTGTTTGTTGATGGTTGCTATTAATTCAATGATAGAAAAAAATATAATGAGTTATATTTATTAATTTTATATATTGATAGTTTTTAAAATAGTGCATATCTTTACGATTCCTATATAAACCTAAACCTAAACCTAAACCTAAACCATGACGATACAACATTTAGTAATAGGCGGTGGTGGACCTTTTGGTTTTACTGCTTTTGGTGTTTTAAAACAACTACACGATGTTGGATTTTGGGATATAAAAAATATTAAAACAATTTTTGCGACATCGATTGGAGCACTTGTAGGTGCTTTTTTATTATTAGGGTATGACTATAGTTATATATACGACTACTTTGTAAAACGCCCGTGGGAAAAAATATTTAAAAATATTGGCGTCAATAACATATTCAATATATATACAGATAAAGGTGCTATAGATATATACCCTTTATATATCGAATCATTAACTATGGTATTAGAAGCAAAAGGAATGACCTCTGGTGTGACATTAAAAGAATTTTATGATTATTCGGGAGTAGAATTGAATATTATTGTAAGCGAAATTAATACATTCAAATATGAAATTTTGTCATACAAAACTTATCCTGATGTTGAATTAATTAAAGCATTGACTATGTCTGCATCATTGCCTGTTATTTTTACACCACATTTTTTAGACGATAAATGTTTTATTGATGGAGGTATATTTTCAAATTATCCTGTAAATATATGTCTCGACGAAACAAAGTGTCACAAAAATGAAATATTAGGGGTTAGGAAAAAAGAGACATATATGTATCCAATAGTAACTAAAGACTCTAGTTTTATGGAATATATCTACGTTTCATTTCAAAAAATACTTGATGGTATAGACGATCATAATAAATTAGAATCTATACCATATGACATAGCATGTGATATGGATATTTTTAATAAATACGACGAGTGGTTTGATGTATTCAGTGATTTAGAAAAAAGAGAAAAGTTAATTGAAAATGGTATTCATATTGCTAGAGAAATTTATCCTTCTTTTTTGGAAATATATAAAAACGAGATCGACCAACAAGAAGAGACTGACACTATTATAGCTTTGGGAGAAGGAGAGAAAGGAGAGAACGGAGAGAATTAAACAATAATACAAAATGACAAATATAGTTATAGTTATCATTTTGTGATGCAAAAAATAAATAAATACCATTAAATAACATTCATGAATTCTAATAGTGTTGCTTTTGTAGGTTTAGATTTAAATTCAATTATTTCAGAACCTTTATCAAGTTTAATGGTCGGATAACCTGTTACTTCATATTTATCCGCAAGTGCTGATTCTTTGTCGCAGTCAACTTCTACAAAATTTACACGTTTTCCATTAAACACTTTACCCTTATTCTCTTCAACAAATGCATTCCATTCCGGTTTTGTAGAGATACAATGAGGACACCATGATGTTCCAAAAAAGTATAACGTCACCATATCACTCCCATCGGGGTTTTCTCTTCTCATGTCCATACCATTTGCATATCCTTCATAAAATGAGCGATCGGATTGTTTAAGTATATATTTTTTATAAATATAGTAAGCACATGCAATCAAAAGAGCCGCAAAAACTGCAATTAAAACATTTCGTGTAATAGATGGAAGATTTTTGAAAAAAGACTTAATAGTTAAGTCTGAACCTGTCATAATATTAATAATGTATAAATGTATATATTATATATGATATAAATAAATATGTTTTATAAATAATACGAATATACTAAATATCTATTTTAAAAATATATAAACATATATAAACATATATCGTAGACTACTATATCATATATAACATAGACTAAAACACTAAAAAGACTAAAAAGACTAAAAATGTTGATTCGAACAAGCGATGGTAAAATAATTGATATAAAAATATCTAACTTTATTACGGATAACGAATACTACAAAGTCTTATATAATATTTCTTAATGCTGTGTGAGATGAAAAACAAGAGAAATGAGAGACTAAAACAAAATCGTATACAAAACATACATAATAATAACAACCAACGATACTTCAAATATAGTAAACAAAAACAAGAAAGTTCTTAATTTAGATAATGATGGGTTTGTAAAAATACCTGTAGTATCAAATAATGTTTTTATAAATTTATAATTCATAGTAAATAGGTAAAAATAAATACCTACTATACCAACCTTACACAACAACGACAATAATTTATTATTTTTAATTGCAGTTCCATATGTTACTATAATAAGAATAAATGCAGCTACAAGAATATATATAAATTTATTTGCAACATCAAATATATTATGAAAATAGTTTAAAATATTTGTCATTTTGGTATATTATTATAGTATAGTATATTATTATAGTATAGTATATTATATTATAGTATATATAATGAAATACAAAATAAAAAAAAATAAAACATATAAAATCAAAAAGAAAAAATATACATTTACGCGTAAGGAATATATGAGCGGCGATGGAATGATGACCTCAATATGGGGACCTGCAATGTGGCACGCATTACATACTATAAGTTTTGACTACCCCGTTCATCCAAGCAATACAGATAAAAAACATTATAAAGAATTTATTGAAAGTTTGAAATACGTATTGCCGTGCAAATATTGCCGCGTTAATCTAACAAATAATTTAAAAATATACCCAATTCGCGAATGTCATATGAAAAATCGTGATACATTTTCAAGATATGTATACAACTTACATGAAATCATAAACAAAATGTTGGGAAAGAAATCAGGGCTTTCGTATTGTGATGTGCGCGAAACGTATGAACATTTTCGGTCTCGATGCACGGAAAGCGATGGGAAGAAATTATTTAAATTCAATAAAACACGCAAGGGCAAAAACAAAAAAGAACAAGGATGTACTGCTCCTTTATATGGCAAAAATGCAAAATGTGTTATTAAAATTATGCCTGAAGAAGAAAAAGAACCTTCATTTTCTGTTGATAATCGGTGCGTAAAAGTTAGGGGTTAGGGGAACAAGAATTTTAATATAATAAAATTGATCTATTATATTAAATATATATAAATGTAACTGCATAAGTATACCATACCATACCATACCATACAAAAATGGACGATACAAACTATATTCTTCATGCAGATTTGAATAATGAAGAGAATCAAAATGTTATACATCCTCCAGCATTGGTATTGCCATCACCATTACCATCACCATTACCATTACCATCACCATCACCATCACCATCACCATCACCATCGCCATCGCCATCGCCATCGCCCAAGCGCAAATTACCTGCGCCATTAATAATGCCACTAAAGGGGAATGATAAAAGAAAAGAATCATGTAAAAAAATTGGAGGAGAAAAAAAACGAACAGGACACGATATAGAAGTCGAATTTATGAAACAATTTAATAATCCTGAATTCATAAGACATCAAAAAGCTAAAGAAGAAGGTAAAAATACTATAGAATATGGTGCAACCTCTGATACTATTATAGATGAATCGCATCCTGTTCGCGATGTTTTAAAAGATATATTAAGTATAACAGGTGTAAATGTTACTAATAAAAGTGGAAGTAATATTCAGTTCGTATTGGGTAACATACCCGAATTTAAACAAATTCAAACTGCAGCAGAAATAACTCACGATTTTGTAAATAAATTGTTACATAACTATTTGAAAAAAGGTAACAGCATTAAACCAGCAGATATGTTAGTTTATAAATATACTATTAATAAAAAATGGATTTTCTTTAATATTATGCATGTTATTGATTATATAGCCGAAAAAGGGAAATGGCGCAAATTAGAATCAGGAAGATATAAATGTGACTTTGATGATGGCACAAAAAAAGGATACTCACAATATATTACATACGAGTATCGCGATAGTCACAAAAGTTACTTTCTAGGTGCTAATGGCGGCAAAGGTATAAATTTAATCAACTTACTTATGGATGAAAAATATGGAATCAAATACCACTCCGAAGATTTCCTGTTTTAGAATTATTGCGTGCTCGGCCAACAAATAATAATGATTTCGTGCGAATCTTTAATATTATCTTCTTTTTCTGCAGTTTTTCTATTTTTTCCAACCCGCGTCTCGCCCTGGCCATATGTATATTGCCACTCCGGAAACTCAAATTTATATTCCTTATACCATTCGCGAATCGTTGTGCAGTCATTGTAGGTAATAAGAAACCCACCCCTGTGTCTTTTCAACAAGTCGCACATTTTTTTATGATCAAACTTGTTATGATGAATTGGAAAGTTACAATTTGGATACATGCCCTTGAACATTTTGCTATCGCCTTCTAAATAATATGGCGGGTCGAGAAATATAAAGTCATCCGCGTGTTTCGTAATCACCGCCTCAAAATCAGAACACTCGACGCGCAAATTGCGCAGACAAGTTTGCTCCAGTTTCGCAAGACGTCTATCAAATTTTGCCTTGTTGATTTCATTTGAACTTGGCCATCCCAGAAACATTGGTCCGTATGAAAGTGTCATATTGTAGTAGTAGTAGACCGCTTGCATGAGAGGACTTCTGTCAATTAGGGTGGTATCTTCCGGTTTCAATTCGATAACTTTTTGAGTTTTGTAGTTTAAGTCTGCGGGTTTAATTTTATCCCAGTAATGCAACAATAGGTGACGATTATATGTGAACTCTTCTTGGGTAATACTAAATTTTCGTAATTCGCGTATAAATTCGGCTTTGGTGGCGTCGTTAATAATGACATTCCAAAAGTTTGTAAGCATACCGAAAATATCATAACCAATGACTTCTATACCGAGTTCTTGGGAAGCACACAATTCGAATGAACCACCACCGAAGAAGGGAGATACGATTCGTTTCGTTTTTAGTTTGGGTAGATATGAAAGAATAAGTCCGACAGCTTTTGATTTTCCACCGGCATATCGAAGCGGCGACATGCATACACGCTTGAATGAATGAGATCCATCTTTGTCTTTATTTTTGTCTTTATTTTTGTCTTTATTTTGTAATGTTTTCAAATAGTCGGAGAGATATTTTTCGGATTTTTCGTATTGGGGCGCGGATGTGGATGCAGATTCGCCTTGTTTCATGATGGTTCGATAGGTTAAAATAATATGTGTTGTTTGTATGTTTTGCGTCTCTATGTATATAGCTATTCACATATTATTTTAAAATCAATTTTTTATATAGTTTATTCAGGGATTTTATTCAGGGCTTGTTTTGACTTACAAAATTATATTACAACTTAGCCATCCAAGGAATCGGTAAATTCTGGTTTGTTCCTGTAGACTTGAAGTTGGGAACTTTTTCGCAAGTAAATTGTGGCTCTGGACATCTTGCACAAGGGGGGCAAGGTGGACACTTAGACTTACCGCATTTCTCATCACAATTTATTTTAGGAGGAGGTGGACACGCCGGACAAATTGGTGTAAGTGCTTGTGATTTTAAAATATACAAATCTTCTTGCCCCTTGGGTATTTGGTTGCGTGAGACACCATTATTATTATTTGAACGTGGGCTTGGATTTGAATTTGAGTTAGAAAATATAGACCCATTCACTGCACCTGTGGATACAGAGTCAAACATATTGTCATTGCGTCTGTCGCGACGATTGTTTTTATTATAAGAGTTATAATTATTGTTATTCTTATTCTTAGATGATGTGGAAATCATATATGATGATGAATAGTCTTTTTTTCCACCATTTAAGTCATCATCTTTGTATGTGTAACCACCGCGTTTTTTATGAAACTCGTCGTTCTTGTTATAAAATGGATTGTTACGCGTTGCATTTAAACCTTGCGACCAATTTGTAGCAGATATATTTGCATCATTTAAGTTATCATAATAACTGCCATAACTACGATATGATGTATTGTTTGTAAAACCTTCCGTTGAAGAACAAATACCTAAACATGAACATAAAATAAGTGCAATAAGTATTATGAGAAATATATGTAACTTTGTCAATTTCATAGTATATATAATTAAAAATATAATTAATTATATATATATGTGGAAAAAAAGATAGATAGTTAGTATTATATATGCTAAAAATGTTATTTTAGTTTGATTCATTATTTTATTCTCCGGGTGCAAAGTTGTGACCCTCATAACACATTTCTTATTCTTCTTATTCTTCTTCTTCTTCTTCTTCGCCATTATTTTGTTCATTATTACTATTTGGCATACCACCTAGATTTTGTGTTTCATCAAACCCTTCTCTCGTGTTATAACATACACCTAAAACCGGACATAGTATAAGCGCAAGAGCAAGTATTATAATTAAGTGAAGTTTTGTTAGTTTCATTTTTACAATAATATTATATTATATTTTATTTTATTTATGAAAAATTAAATTGATATAAATTAATTATATTAATAAGAATAAGAATAAAAATATAAAACCAAAACTATTAAATGACAGACAAACTTGCTGAAAATAAATCTAAAAATACTATCAAACACAAACATGTGCTCAAATCGTCGCACTTTTCGAGCGATGGAGAAGGAGGAGAAAGAGGAGATACGGAATACACAACACCATTTATTGAAATCGGTGTAGATGAAGCGGGGCGGGGACCTATGTTTGGACGTGTTTATGTCGGCGCCGTTGTTTTACCTAAAGATGCAAAATTATTCGATTTCTCTAAAATGAAAGATAGCAAAAAATTCACATCTGATGCTAAAATAAAAGAAGCGGCGGA
>Ga0209770_10000205_pt1 | contig 35530 bp, 63 predicted proteins | sample LauGreSu1BDMLBDD_2_FD_187572 | JGI IMG/M metagenome (GOLD analysis project Ga0209770, IMG submission 187572) | Freshwater lake microbial communities from Lake Michigan, USA - Su13.BD.MLB.DD (SPAdes) (version 2) | ecosystem: Environmental > Aquatic > Freshwater > Lake | place: Lake Michigan, USA...
CTCAATTCGAATACCTGGAGAACAACCCGACCCCGTGGTGTTCCGGGTTCGCTGTCCTGACCTTCAGGGACGGCAAGCTGCTCCCCCCCGAACTTTGCGAGGTCCACGACGGGACCGCCTATTTCCGTGGTCAGGTGGTGTGCTCATGAGCCCTCCCATAGAGATTAAATGGTTCTGGCGCCGGGTTTTCACCTTCGCCTTCACGGCCCTGAACACCCTTGGCGTCGCGGTCATCATTGCCAAGCTGAGTGATCCCTCGGCGCTGAAGTGGGTCGCCCTTGGCCTGATCTCGGCAAACATGGTGATGGCCCTGCTGTATATCGCCGGAGCCTCGGGCACCGATATTGCCCGCGTCGTGGCTGCAGCCAGATCGGGCACCGAGCCCCCGGACGATCCCCCCGAAACCCCGAAAGACGGAGACGGCGCTTGAACCTGAGCGAACACTTCACGCTGGCTGAATTTACAATCTCTCAGACGGCAGCTCGAAAGCGGCTCGACAACACGCCCGGCCCCGGAACGATTGAGAACCTGAAGATCATCGCCGGAAAGATGGAAAGGGTCAGGGCGCTCCTTGGCAAGCCCGTCATCATCAATTCCGGCTATCGGTCGCCCTCGGTCAACGCGGCGATTGGTGGGGTGGCAACTTCGGCTCATTGCATGGGCTATGCGGCGGATTTCATCTGCCCAGCCTTCGGAACCCCGTTTGAGGTCGCTCACGCCATCGCGGATTCCAGACTGAATTTCGACCAATTGATCTGGGAGGGGACGTGGGTTCATTTGTCCGTGGATCCCAGGATGCGCCGTGAGGTCCTGACCATGCAGGGCGGCAAATATCGCAAGGGGCTTCCCGCATGATCGGCTGGCGTCTCTATGCCGGCCTAGCCGGGTTCGCCCTGTTCGGCGCTCTGGTCTTCGCCATTTTCTATTTTCAGGGCGAAGCGCAGCTGTTCAAGCGTAAGGCGCAGGACGCACAAGCCCAAGCCACGAACAACGCCGAAGCCGCCAAGGCGGTTGACACCTATCATTCCACCACAACCATAATCCGTGAGAAAGCCGATGCAGGCGTTCAAGTCATCCAAGCCCAACCGGGGGCCGATACGCCGCTCCCTGACGGCGTTCTGTCTTCTTGGGCCTCTGGTATTGATGGGATGCGCGACGGCCCCACAGAGCCCGCAAATCCTGATTCCTGAGACGTTCCGGGCGCCCTGTAGCGGACCTGCTACGGAGGGGGTGTTTACGGTTGGTGATCTGGCAGCTTTCAGCGTCAGACAGGAAGGGGCGTTGCAGGACTGTGAGGCAAAGCGGGCGGGGATTGTTCACCTGGTAGATGCAGCGCAGGTGAAGCCTAGACCCTTCTGGAAGTTCTGGTAATATACCTGCGATGGTGGCGATGCGGGTTCGAGCCCCGTACCTCACATTAGCTTTGGGCTAGTGCTCGGTTAGTTCAATTGGACAGAACCGCCACCTACCTTTTCTGCGACTTGCGGTCCAAACCAAGCCGCACGGCCCGATTGCCTTCAGCGGGAAATCATCTGGCTTCAAGGGTTCCATCACGCTTCCTTCTGGTCTGGCTTAGGGGTGGCGAAATCGCTCACGTAGATCTGGCAGTTCGTTCCGGGGACTTCGTAAATCTTGTCCGGCGCCCAACGTGAAACCTGGACCCACCACAGAACGCCATGCTCATCGGGCATCTGGACTAGATCCATTTCCGGTTTGTCTGGCTTAGGGTCAGTGAGGGTCATTGGATGCTAATCCTGTCGCCAACGCAAAATCCATGATTGCCGTGCATCGTCAGTGTGGCCCCGTTGGAAAGCAGGAGCGTGCTGCCGGTGACCTTGACAATCCGGAGGTCAAACCAGCCAGCGAAGAAGCCGTAGAAAACCACAGCGTAGGAAATGGCCCAGGCAACAAGGATCAGGGCGATAGGGTCAGTGAGGGGGGAGGGCATCAAGCGTTTTCCAAGTCGGCAATTTCCATAATGGACTCAAAGGCGGCCATTTTCCATTCCCGCAGGCGATGTGATTGAAGTCCTTGGGGAAGCGCGCGGCTTGAAAATCCGCGTGTCGGTGGTTCGAATCCGCCCCCAGGCACCATCCTGTTTTCATTGATCATTTTGCGCCTTTTCCACCCTTCGAAGGTGGACGCATTTTCCAATTAGCGGCAGGCGTTTTCCATTCAATGTTCTCGAAGCGTTTCTGCGAGGCCTCGAGAATCGTCATCTGCGCGCCCTGCCGATCCGAGTTCCGGCCGTAGATTTGGGCCATGGCGGGGCTCCGATCCCCGATGGCTGCGGCCACCCGGCTCTCGCTTTCCCCAGAATCACGGGCCGCGCTGGCGATGGTGTGGCGAAGGCCGTGGAAGGTGCAGCCGGACTGCAGCTTGCCCTCCTTGACCAGTTTGCGGACCAGCTTGAAGAACGAGGCCCGGAACCCGGACTGAGACCACGGCGTCCCGGTCGATGTGACGGCGATCTGTAGGGCGTTCCCGCGTCTGGCCTTGGCCTCGTCCAGAACCGTCTTGAGAGGTCCAGTGGCCGGCGCCATGCAGGGCTCGCCGTTCTTCCCGGCTATCCACCGAAGCGTGGCCCCGTCATAGCCCGCCCAAGTCACCAGCAGGGCGTCCCCCTGGCGCATCCCGGCGAACAGCCCGAGCGCGAACGGGACCAGCAATTGAGGCGGTGCAGCCGCGGCGAATGACGCCACCTCCACAGCAGACCAAGCCCGGTTGACCTCTGCGGTCCCGATAGGCTTCCTGATCCCCGGCACCTTGGACGCGGGATTGGTCTCAAGCGCCCCGCGCAAGATCCCCCAGCCGAACAACATCCGAAGAACCTGCACCACATAGTTGGCGAACCGGCGCCCTTTGGCCTTGAACGCCTTGTCACGCAGGGCCACGATCTGGCTGGTCTTGATCAGCCGCACGAGCGCCTTGTGCGCGCCATCCCCAATCCAGTCCCGAACGGCCTGATAGTCGCTCCGGGTGCGGGGTTTGAGCCGCTTCCACTCAGGGGACTTTCGGTATTGCTCCCAAAGGCCCGCCAGCGTCCCTGTAGCAGCCACCTGAGCCGTTTGCAGGACTTGGGCGGACTTATCCAGCCCAGCGACCTCAAGGACGCCAGCGGCGCTCCTAGGGTCATTCTTGAGCCGCGCCCCGGTGGCGCGATGATACCAATAGCCCTTGACCTCGCCGGTCGCGAGTTTGGCCCGGACCAGTTTCAGGCCTTTAGGCACGTCGATCATCTTCCGCCTGGCCGGCATCGGACACCCAATCCTCGTTCTCGTTGACCGCTACGCCCCCAGAAGGAGCATGGGTCAACACACGAAGGGCGCCGTCCACAGCGAACTCCACAGATTTGACGGTCAGCCCTGTGGACTGAACGCCTCTGATAGCCCTAGCCACGTCAGACTGTCTAAATGGGCGGGTCAATGGAGTGGCGCTCCTTCGGCCGCAACTTCCTCAACGGTGAACCCGGCGTGCTTGGTCGCCATATGACGCTGAAGGTTTGTGAATGACCGATTGCAGCAGGGACACAGGCCAGCCGCCGCGCGGTTCTTCAGGCGCGTGACTTGACCCCGTGCAGCCGCCGCTTGACGCTGCCGAAATTGAGCGTGTTCAAGCGCAGCCTGCTCGGCCCGTTCAGCCGCAAGAGCGCGTTCTTCCAGTCGGGCGGTTTCCTGCTTCAGACGGTCGCGTTCTTGGCGAAGTGTGTCTTCGGCGGTCGGGCCTTTAGGAAAGTGCTGGGCATGGCCCCACAGGCAATAGAAGGTGGAGCTGGACTGCTTCAGCGCCTCGTAAACACCGTCCATCATTACGATGTGAACGCCGCACCCAGAACAGGTTGTGGTCTTGCTCACTGACAATCTCCGTCTAGAAGTGAAGAAACCAAGTTGATTTCCTTTCCGCCGGCGTCCCAAAATCGCTCAGCCTGGTCTTCGTCAAACCCGCAAATGTCGCAGCAATTTTGGGTGATCGTGTCGACTTCCTGCGGCAGGCTAGGGTCATTTCCCCTTTTGTATGGGCGCCGCCGTCCACATCGGTTGCAAGCCAAAGTGATCAAGCCGCTCACCGTCCATCTCCTTCTGGGGGAGGGGGAAGGGGCATCCAGTGGCTTGGGTCACACCGAAGACACTCGGTCTCGCTCATCGGGCCGGTCATTTCGGAGCCGTAGCCCCAAATCTCTTCCCGGCTTTCGACGCTCCACCATCCGCCCGTAGCGTAGAGCGCCCCGCTGTCGCCATTGAAGCCGATGCAGTATTGCTCGGCCGCTTTTGGCGAAGCGTACAGGCGGTCAATTCCGCTCGGACAGAACAGCAGGACAATCGTCCCGTCCTTAGGCGCCGTCTCTATCGGTTGCCAGCTCATTCCCCATCCCCCCTGGTATTACCGTCCACGCCAGCCCACACTTCTGACCAGGGCTTTTCCGGTGGCTTTGGGGTCTCAGGGTCGAAGATGCTGATGGCTTGTTCTGAGGTATCAGAGACAAGGGCGCGGCGGGCGGTCATGATGCCTTCAATGAACGGCCTGTGCGTTTCGCTCGGCCACGGGGTCGAATAGCCCGCAGCGGCTTCCAGAGCGTCTGTCATGCAGGACCAATAAGTCTCGTCCATCGTGGTTATGCCGTCATGATTAAGCGGCGCACCAGATCGGGCTCGAATGGCATTAAACTCGCGCCAAGCCATCCAACACAACGCGCGCAGGTTTTCTTCCGTCAGAGGTCCAGTCATTCCCCGGTCTCCTTCTGTGTGGAGCGGAGGGAATAGGTCGGGCAATCGAGGTGAAAAGACGCAAGGGCCACAGGCGCACCGGGCTTTCCCCACCATTTGTCAGCAGCCGCGCGCTCCTTGTCGCCATAGAAGCGGTCGCACTCTTGATTTGTGCAATCGGAAGCGCAGAACGTCGTGTCTCGAAAGCAGATCACGGCTGACCCCCGTATAGCGGTGCGGCGTCGAAGGCGGCTTGGAAGGCAAAAGTCACGCGACTCCCGAGGGTTTTGCCGCGATCTGCCGTGACCATCGCGTCAACCATTTCTTCGGTAGGTTCCCGCCCCACGATCCGATAACCGGAGCTTTCGAGGGCGCGGATGGCGTATCGGGTGTGCTCTTTGATCCAGTCTTGAACCGCATTGTCAGCCTGTTCCCACGGGGGTTGGTGCAAAGGAGAAAGTGCGGCATGGGCATAGATAGCCCGCGCCATCAGGTCTACAATCTCATCTCTCACGGCTGATCCTTTCGGGCTTCGAGTGCGTCGGCGGCTTCATGGAGGGTGAGGGCTTCAGTCTTTTGAAGCTCCCACGATGCTTGGTGAAGCGTGTGTGCGAGGCCCGCGTAGTGCGTGGCTCGGTCGTGATATTCAAACCGCTTGAGGGTTTCGGACATTTTCCCCATGTCCTCCGCAATATCCCTCACCCGTTCAGCTAGGGGTCTGGTGTCAGAGTTCATATATCCCACTCCAGTAGTGCAGCAGACGCCATCGCGGTGTAATCGGGAGTTTCTTGCGGCTGTCCATCACGGCACAACAATTCATTGTTGATGTAAAGCGCGTTACACTGAATCATGAAGTCTTCTAGGACTTCGAAGTGCAGCCCATGCTGATCACATTGATCCATCATGTATCGAACTGCCTGTGAGAACGTCACTTCACCCCCTCCAGTTCTTCCGGCGACTGAAACGTGCGCTCAGCGGCTTCGATGAACCGCTCCAACTGGCCCGCAACGACTTCGGACTCACATGAAAATGGCACTACGCGTTCAACACCCTCACCATTATTCCACGCCATCTGAAGACGCTTTCCGCGCTCCCAATCCCCCGGCCATTCGTCAACATACAGGCACAACATCATCTCGGGTGTTGGTGGCCACGGTATGGTTTTCGTTTTCACAGGTGCATGCGCTCCCCCCTCCAGTTCATCCGGCAGGGTGATGCGGGGGCCCCAGGTGAAGGCGTCCAATGGAAAGACCATAGCCAGCCCTAAGATTTGAACCCGGGGCGAAGGAAGCCCCACTTCGCGCACCTGCACTGGCTCAAACTCCCGGCAGGTGTTGCGGCGAGCCCAGTAGAACCCTGCCTCTTTCGGTGTCCGGTCGGTCATTGGGTGTCTCCAAGGGCGGCGCGGGCGCGGCGGAGGTCGCCCAGTTTCAGGGCGTAGTTGGTGGTCCGCCCGTATTTCATGGTCACCGGCAGGTCGTTGGACTGGTCGTCGTCACTGTCTTCGCCAAGCGCATCATCGAACGGCTCCAGCGCCTCCCTCAGCCTCACGTTCTCAGCCTCTAGGGCGTCTTCTCGGGCGAACCGTGTGGCAAAGGCGACGGCCAATTTGCTATCCGCAGGCCAGTCGTTCATGCAGACACGGATGATGCGGTTGGCTTCTTCCCGGGTCATTGTCCGAGTTCCTGAACGGCCAAATCGGCCAAATGATATGCAGCCAGATCATCGGCGTAACCGGTGCGCTCCCATGCGGCGTAAAGGGCATCACGAGCCGCTTCCAACCCCTCCACCAGCTTGTCATGACTGGCTAGGAGGGTGGCGAGGTCTTCCATGTAGAGGTCAGCGCCACGCTCAATAGCGTACCGAAGCTCAGCCCGCAGCCGCTCTATCGCTTCCTTCGTGGGGGAGGGGGTCATGCGGTTTCCTCCAGGGTCCAGATCTTGGGTGCGCTACCGACGCGGAACGGGAAAAGCTTTTCCAGCTTCTTGCCCGGTTTGCCGCTGGCTGTGAGGATGCGAACCAGAGGGTCGCCAATCTCAAGGCTGGAGTGCGACCAGCCGGTTCCATGCAGCGGTTGGTCGCGATAGGTTTCGACCACGCCACGGACGGTAATCGGCACGTAGACAGGTCGCCGGTTGGTGGAACCGGGTTTCTTCCTGCGGCCGGCCCTCGTGACAATCCGACCTTCCCATTCGTGCGCCATAACGGCAGAAGCCTTTGCGGTGCGCCATTCGACCTCTTTGTCGGAAGCGAAAATTGCCAGACGGTTCCATTCTTCCCGAGCGTTTGTTGCGGCTGCAACAGCCTCGCGCCAAACCCGCTCCAATCGTTCAATCTCATCGATCATACGGTTTCCTTTGCAAATATCCGAACGGTTGGAAGTGGTGAATCCAGCGCGTCAAGCAGGTCTCTGCCTGCTGGTTTGATGGTGAAGATCCCGTCCAGACGGTCAGCGCAGTCCATGCGTACCAGGGTGGCGCCAATGAAGCGGGCGGCTTGCTTCAAACGGTATGTGTCAGCCCCAATGACGGCATAGAGGTCCTTGATGGACTGAGGGCCGTTGTCCATTGCGGACAGCATACGGTGAGCCTTGCCACCGGGGGTGAAGCCTTGGATGTCGTGGTCGGTGCGGCTCATTGGAAGCCTCTCGACTGGATCTTGCGCTTCGCCTTCGGATAGACCCCAAGATGCTTGGCGCGGATGCGAGCCACCTTGGACTTCTCGGCCACGTCGTCGCGGGTCTTTTCCTTGTGCTTGGCGGTCAGGATCGGAGCGAGGTTGCTTTCCCGGTTCTCGCCGCCATTGATCAGGGCGATGACGTGATCGACTTGCCATGGCTCCCCGGCGAGGATCTTCCGGCCTGACAGGTAGCACTTGCCGCCGTGGGCCTCGAACACACGGAGGCGGACCCTGGGGGGGATGGGTGTGTCGTCGGTCTTGCCGATCCATTCATCAACGGAACGGGTCATGCGACCTCCCGCTGGTCAGCAAGCTGCAGGACAGCCTCGGCGGGAAGCTTATTGGGCTCCCCGCCGCCCTTGGCGCTGTCGAAAAGATTGAGGTCATGCTGGGCGCCGAAAGCGATGATTAGTTCGATTAGGTCCCGCATTTCGCTGATTGACAGCTTGGATGATGACCGTCCCAGGGGGACAAATCCGGTCCCGTCGAGGTTCGGCACAATCCGCATTTCGGTGTTCAGCGAGGCCAGAAACAGGATTTTCCAGTCCTCCGGCGACAGGCGCTGGCCATGCCATTTCACGTGGCTGGCGACGGCGGTTAGGAGCAGCCATAAAGCCGAGTTCTGATCCGTCGTCCGCTTGGCCTCCTGAAAGGTCACGCGGGTCCCGAAGGGCGCGGTCATGCACCAGTGCGCGGCCTTGCGGCGTTGCTCTGGTCGATCAAGGGTGAGGGCGGCGCGGGACACGGATCATCCCTCCTTGGCTGGGGCGCACTGACCTTCGCCCCGGGAAAGGCTCTCAGAACCTTCCGGGCGAAAGTCGCGGGCTTCGTCCAGCGAGACCTCTTCGATGGGAGGCCTCATGCTTCAAGCTCCGACTTGCGATCAGAGATCAGGGTGTTGAAGAAGTCGCGAGTGACGCTTGGCAGGTCTTCGCTGTCCAGCTGGTCGCGGTTCTCGCGCTTGAGCCTGTCAACGTCTGCGACAGTCGGGGCGTTCTCAAGAGCGGACTTGAAAGCCTTGGCCCACTTCTCGATTGCCGACTTCCGATCAGCCGCGGCCTTTTCCAGCGCCTTGCGGTTTCCGGCGTCTTCGGTCTGGTGTTCGACGCTCTCGGTCTCCTCCTTGGCGTCTTCCCGATCTGTGACCAGAAACACCTTCTTGAGCATTTCCTTGAAGGCGTTCGTTCCGGCCTTGGCGAAAGCCTTGTCGCCATTGTCGGTCCCGGCGCCCGCCCAGCGGATCATCTTGCGGTCGGTCACATCGTCCAGGCTCTCGAACTCGAAGTCCACGGTCACGTCGCAGCGGTTGCCGCTGTAGATCCGCTCCACAAGGTTCGGGGTGACAGAGACGCCATGCTTGGACAGCAGCGGGCGAATTTCAGACAGGACCGCCTCGAAGGTGTGACCCTTGATCTTGAAGGTTCCCATCTGAATGTCAGACTTGCCGATGTTGGAACTTTCCGTCCTGACAGCGGCCATGCGCTGAATGATGTTCAGGCGCGGCGCGGGGGCGGTTTGGCCGGCAGTAGCGGGCTCAATGCCTTCAGCCACTTCCAGTCCGTCTCGGGTATTGGGTTTCTTGCTATCCATGTCCATTGGTTCCAAGGGTTGATGGGCTTTCCATCGACTTCGCCAAGCAGGCGTTCGTCGGTCAGAAGCTCTCCGGTTTCGGGGTCGATCTCACCTGGCTCCCACCAGATGCGAGCGGGGACACGCGGTCCGGTCGGCCAGTCGCCGTAGCGAAACTTGCGGACCGAGTAGAACCCGGCTTGAGGCTCATCTTCGTGAAGCGGAAGGGGATCACCTGCGACGGCTCTTTCCCACCATTGCCATCGCTGGGCAGGGCTTGAGGGCTGGCGCATTGGGCCTCCTGACGCAGGCTGATGATCTGGGCTTCAATGTCCCGTGCGTGCTTTTGCAGCAGGGCTGCAGCCAGCAGCGCCATGTCGAGACTGGCCTTTGTGGTGAAGGAACCAGACACAGCCCGGCGAACGATTGCGGCGGCGCCGTCGATGGACAGGGCGGAGGCCGAAAGGGCGGGGTTGATGGCGAGATACGTCATGGCTGTTCATCCAGTGCGCGTTGGGCCAAAGCCGCCTCAATGTCGTTTGCTTCATCCTCCAGGCGGGCGAACATGGCCTCCACGTCCCAACGGATCAGGGCTTCTGTTTCGGATAGCTGGCCGCGTGTGAGGTAGTGGTCTGGGGTGGGAAATTGGGCGAACGTCACCGCACCATCTCCACCAGTGCGCCGACACCGTTCATCAAAATCCAGATAGCGGACATGACGATCCAGAGGACAGACAGTTCAGTGAACCAGCGGGAACGGGTCCAGCCGAAGGGCTCGGGCATGTTGGGGAGGTAGATGGACATCTAGGCCTCCACCGTTTCGACTTGTTCAGCCGTCATCGCGCCTTGGGCCTTAGCCCGATCCTCAAGAAAATCAAGGATTTGCAGCGTTTCGGTAGCCTTGTCGGTGTCGGGATATTCCGCAGCAATGTGAGCGCAGAACTGCGGGATAGTGAACCAGCGACAGCCAGCCATGATCTTGACGCCACCGGCTTGAAGCTCGAAGGCAAAGAACGTGTAACCGTCCAGGCGCATGGCTGCGGCCAGAAGGCGGGTGATATCTTCGCCGTGAATTTTGGCCCCCGACAGATCGGCCCCCGACAGATCGGCCCCCGACAGATCGGCCCGCGACAGATCGGCCCCCGACAGATCGGCCCGCGACAGATCGGCCCGCGACAGATCGGCCCCCGACAGATTGGCCGTCTTTGCCGCTAAGCCCAACTTCACAGCCTCGGACGCATCCGGCGCGCATTCGATTGGAACAATAATGTCAGCGCCCCAACCGGGACGGCGACGGATGGTGTAGTTTTCAGTGGTCATCAGACTGTCTCCGGTTGGGCCTGCCGACCGGCCTTGAGGGCCTGCCATGCAGCGTCAGCGGTGGTGAAAACGGCGAGGGACACACCCCGGCTGCGGATCGCGAAGCCGTCCAGGTGGCCGGTGACCACGGCCTTCTTGGGGTAGGGGCGGGCGGGGAACTTCAGGAGGGGGGCCATCATGCCGCCCGATCTGCAAGGTGCGCGTGGTCGTAGCAGTACCAGTCACGGCCAGAACTGCGGGCGCCGCCGTCATCATCGCTGAACAGGTCGCCGCAATGGGTGCAGGTAAAGCTGTTGTCGTGGATCCAGTTTTTCAGGATGCGCGGGCCGCAATAGCCGGACAGTTGGTCGCCGGACTGGCGGAAAATGGTGCGGATGGTTTGAGTGGTAATTTGCATTACGCACCCACCAGCCAAGCGGTGACGGTCGCCGCGGCAAACTCGGTTTCATCGCCGTCGTAGGGCATCCCGCAAGCAAGGCAGGCGTCAAACAAATGATTTTGAGCATTGATGCAATTGATCACAGCGCCATTGGAAAGGTCGCCAGCCTTGACGGCGCCAGTGGCCAAAAGGTGGGCGCTCCAAGCGGTACTCAGGACTTCAAGGGCTTGTTCGGTGGGCATCGACTTGTCTCCGTTCGATGTCCAACGTTCGCATTTACCGAACCACACGTCAACAACTTTGTTCGGAAAAATCGAACCTGTTTTTCACGCTATGTTCTGGTCATGAAAAACCCCGCCGAAGCGGGGCTAGTCAGTCGGAATTGTGAGGATCAGCCCTGAAGGACGTTGGGGCAGACGTTGCTGGATCTGATGGTGATGACGCGTGGGCCATTGTTGCAGCGGTAGTAGCACATCCGATTGACGCCAATTACCTCATCGTGATCGAACCCGCACCAGTCGTTGGCCACTTGGACTTGCGGCGGGGCCTTATGTGTTGGCGACTGTGCCCCGGTGGCAATTGCCGAAAGTACAACCGTCGTGATTAAGGCAAGCTTCATCGTTATCTCCGTTGTTGGGGTTTAGCCGTTGGTTCCGGTTTTCAGGGGTTGGGGTTCTGCGCTCTCGGCGCGCTCGACCAGCTTCAGACCTTCGGATCTGATGGCGCGAATGGCCATCGCCAGCTCTGGGGACATGAGGAGTTCATAGGGCCGGATGTTCAACCAGGCTGCGACCTCTTCCACATAATCCTGGGTGTAGCGTTGTTCGCCATTAAACAGCGCGCTCGCCGTGGCCTTGGCCCAACCCAATTCGCGGATGGCGTCTGCTTGGGTCTTTGGGGGCACAGCTTGGCCGGCCCATTCACGCAGAAACCAGTGATGGGTCAATTGGCGGGGAGGAGTGGACTTCCGGCGTGCCATTAATGGAGAATCCCAAATTCCCCATTTCTAGTCGTTCCATAAAAACCGAACCTGCCACTTGACGTGTGGTTCGGTAAATGCGAACCATTAGTCATGACTATTTCAGAACTTCGCGCTGAGTTGGGCCTGACGATTGCGGAATTTGCCGCGGCGGTTGGGCTCGCCAGTAAGGGGCAGGCGAGCCAGATCGAGCGCGGGCTCAAACCCTCCGTTCGTGTAGCTCTTGAGATTGAAAAGCTGTCCACCGGACGGATCAAGGCTGCATCCCTCAATGAAGACGTTGCGCTGGTGGATGCCGCCCGCGCCAACAACGAGGCCGCATAGCCATGCTTGGCTTTATCCTCCTTCTGGTGGGTCAGGCCTTCATCTGGCCCGGCGCTTGGCTCCTGAAAGACGGCGCCCGGCGTTGGGCGATTGTCGATGCTGTGACGGGCGCTTGTGCGCTGGTCATTGGCCTGTCGATGGTCGCCGTGGGTATCAGCCTCTGGGGGCACAATTGAGCCCCTGCACACAATCACGTCCCCGGGTTTCCTCCCTGATCCGGTGGCCTGATGCGTCGGAGCCCGACGCAAGAGGGGCGGGCGTCTTCTCCCGGTCCGCCCGCCCCTCGTTCAATTCCAATGCTGAGCCAGAAGAATCTCGTAGCCGCACGCTCGAGAGCCTTCCGTGTCTCAATGTCCTGTTCGCTCAAGGCTCGGTTCCAAGCTCGCCTCGCGCATTCAAAAGCCCGTTCGTTCCAGTCGCCCAACTCCGTTCAGCCCCTTTCGTGATGGCTTCATCATGAGAGGAACAGCGATGGCTTTTCGGGAATTTCCACGGGCAAAACGAGAAAACGACTTCGGCATCGAAAACGCTCTGGCTGGCTATTGCCGCCGCCAGTGGCCCGACAAGCCGATCCCACACATTCAGCGGACCTGGGGCCTCACCGAGAGTGAAGCTTCCAACGTCCTTTACGGTCACGCCTCCAAGCGGACCCTGAACAAAATCCTCCACCACAAGCGCGGCGGTCCCTTCCTGTTCTGTGAACTGGTCGCGGACGTGTGCGGCCTGACGGTGGCGGACATCATCGAAACACAGGCCGAAAGGATCGCCCGTGAGGCCGACACACAAAGACAAACCGCCGCCCGGCTTCGTTCGCTTGCTTGCCGCCTTGGTGGTCGCTCTGACGCTGATGGCGTTGGGGCTGCCCTATCTGGTCCTGCATCACCTGGCCGAGCTTCTGAGGCGACCGGTGGAATGGCTGATCAATCAGTTTGAGGATCTGACCCGATGATTGCCCTCCGCAAACCCGAGAAGACATTTCAGCAGCTTCAGGCGCTGGCAGCGTCGGGAGCATCAGGTTTTGCCCGCAAGGCCAAGCAGGAAATGATCACCCGTAAGGCAGAGGCTTTGCGCCGGGAGCTTGGCCTGTGACTTGCTGGACGCAGGAAATGATTGACACCGCCGTTGCCGCTTTCCATCGCGGCGACAGCTTCGGCATGATCGGTAAGCTGCTCGGCGCGTCTCGAAGTGCTGTTGGCGCAAAGCTGATCCGCATGGGGTACAAGAGAACGCACGAGCTGGGCCGCCAGTTGCGCTCGCAGCGTATCAAGCGTTCCCCCAGGCCCCCGGTTCAACCGAAGGAACCGAAGCCGCGGAAGGCCAAGGTCAACCCGCCCAAGCCCGTTCGGGAGGCTGATGACATCACGCCCCCTCGCGTCATCGTCAGGCCTAAAGCGTGGGAACCGCTGGAAGGAACAACCCCCCAGGCCGAATGGCATCCAAACCACTGCAAGTGGCCAATCGGCAGCTGGGAGGAGGGTGACAGGTTCTTCTGCTGTGCGCCGGCTAAATGGCGGGAAGACGGAACCAGATCACCGTACTGCACCGGGCACCATGCCTTGGGGTTTGACGTATCAGACACTCGCGCAAAGCGGGCACGGGCGCTCAAGGGCGCTTTGTGGGCAGCGAGGGTGGCTGCGTGATCGTCCAATCCCTCTGGCGCGGCCTCATGTGTGTGGTCGATGGTCATCACGTTGCGACCGTTGGCCCCAACATCAGAACCGCCAAGCCTTCCGCCAAATTCATCATCCACCAGGTGGCAGCGCAACACGGGCTGCAGCCTGACGACCTGACAGGGCAGGCAAGGTTCGGCCCGCTGGTCAAAGCCCGTCAGGAGGCCATGTACAGGCTCTCCAAGGAAACCCGGCTGTCATCGTCGCAGATCGGCAAGGCCTTGGGCGGCAGGGATCACACGACGGTCCTTTATGGCATCGCCCGTCACGCGGAAAGGATCGCTGCGTGAGCGTTCAAGCCCTTACCTGGGCCTTTGGTGTCAGGGGCCTTTCACCAAGCGAAAAGCTGGTCCTTCTCTCGTTGGCCAACTACGCCAACAAGGAAAATCGGTGCTGGCCGAAGCAGGACAGCATTGCCGAAGAAACCGAGTTGAGCAGCCGCACCGTCTGGACCGCCCTAAAGGGTTTGTCAGACAAGGGGCTCATTGAACGTGAGGCTCGCAAGCGTTCCGACGGGACCAGAACCACGGACGTTTTCACATTGAATTTCGATGCGGAGCCAGTCGCAAATCTTGCGAACTCCAGTCGCAAATCTTGCGAGGTCCAGTCGCAACCGTTGCGAAAACCAGTCGCAGCAGTTGCGACGCTCACTACGTTTGAACCGTCAATAACAGAACCATCAATAGAAGAACCGATAGAGGCAGCGATCCTCGCTGCACCCCCTGATCGCCCCCCAAAGCGCGGCACTCGATTGCCTGAAGATTGGGAACCAACCCCGGAAGATTTTCAATTCGCCTTGGCTCAAAGCCTGACCCCGGAAGATGTGAACCGTGAAGCAGCTAAGTTCAGAAATTATTGGTGCAGTCGCTCAAGTGGAGCAACGAAGCTCAACTGGCACCGCACCTGGCAGAATTGGGCCATCGAATCCGGTGAGCGTGCCCGAAGAGACCGTGAGAGGCTGGCTTCTCGCCCAGCCTTCGCCGGAAGCAGCCGATCAGGCCCTACAGACTTCGCTGAAATCGTCGCTAGGCGTCGAAGTCAAGGTTACCAGTGAGCTGCGGTTCCCGGTTGAGGGCGGATACTACGCCCAGCCCGTCGGGTGTGACCTGACCCTGACCGAAGACGCCAACCTTCCGCAAGCCTTTGCCCGGATGGAAGCGGCCCTAATCCCGCCAACCCGGACGCAGGCCGAAGACTGGCTGGTCATGCTGCAGGCCGCTTGTGCTGGTGGCCGCAAGTCCGAGGCTGGCCAGATGGTGGCGCTGGAACTTTACGCCGGTTGCCTGTCACGGTTCCCTGCCGATGTCGCCAAGACTGTCTGCGAGCGGCTGGCCCTAAGACCACGCAAGGGCGGCAACTGGTTCCCGACGCTGGCTGAGATCAACGAGGCCTGTGAGCGTCTGGCCCTTCCCCGTCAACTGATGCACCGCCGCCTGAAAACGGCGGTCGCCAACCTGGAGCGCAACGCATGACCAGACCAAAAGCCAAATGGGTTCACACCGAAGACGTGATCCTGCACAAGAAATACCGCAGTTCATCAAACGAGGAAATCCTCGCACTATTGCCCGGCAAGGAGCTGGGCCAGATCAAGTCCCGAGCTTACCATCTGGGCCTGAAGCGAGGCCTGCAGATCGGCATGGGACGGTCGGAACGCTACAAATCATTCGTGATCGAACCGCAGAACGTGGACCCCGAAAAGGACGTCCGCCACGTCTCTGCCTGCCTGTCCCAAGGTGGTTTCCCATCTGCCCAGATCGTGGCCGGTCAGACGGTGTGGGTGTGGCCGAAGATGGAGTTGGCGGCGTGAGCTGGCAGGATGTGGTTGTTATCGCCATTTTCGCGTGGGTTTGGGTCAAGGTCATGACGTCATGAGCGAAGCCCGCCACCTATCCTGCATGTACGGCATCCTCACTGAAGCTGAGAGATCAACCAGGTGGGGGACATACACCAAGGAGCTTCTACCGCTCTGCCTGTGGAAGCCGACCGAACCGACCCCGCCCGCTGCTTTGAGGTCATGGGGTGGTCTGGTAGAATACGACCGTGATTGCGCCGGGTGTTCGGCATGGAGGGGCGAGTGACCAAGACCCGCAAACCTTACAACCCAGCCGAAGCCCAGGAACGCAAGAACGAGCTCGCCCGCCTTCAGTCTATGGGAGCAGAGGTCAACATAGACCAGAGGACGGGGAAGATCCTTTCGGCCAGACGGTCCAACGTGTTCAACCTGCTGCTGGCCCGTAAGACCATCACCCAGAACCAGCACGACGCGGTGATGCGCCTGGCCGACCTGTGGGCCATCTGGAAAGGCTGCGACGGGGGAGGGGGAAGGCCTGAGAAGGTGGACGGCGGATCGGGTTCAGCCGAGCTGGTCACAGACCGTCAGCTTGTGGCCGGCAGACAGGTCCAAGCCATCATGAACCGCATAGGCCCGACAGACCGTGCATTGATCCGCGCCTTCATGTACGATTACGTGGAGACCGGACAGACTATCACCGTCTGGCGCGTCACCGTCGAGCGCATTACCAGGATCACCAACAAGGACCAGCAGGCAGCGCCCGTGAAGACCATGTGTGAGAACATCCGGCTGGTTATGGAAGCACCGAAAGCGAGGGCGGCGTGAGTTACGCATCCAAAGATGATCAAGAGTTTCGCACTCGATTGCAGAATTTAATATATGCAGATCGGGAAATTTTGCACGCAATATACAACAAGCGCGAACCGATGGATGCATTGGTAATTGAAAAGCGTGAAGCTATGGATGCGTTGTTCACTTATATTGACGGCATCATAGACACCGTTAAGCGGGTGACGGGATGAGTGAGGACTTGGAAAACCGCAAACCGTTTCAGGAAGGTCGTCGAGATCAATACCTGGAAATGGCCCGACTGGCGGACAATGAAGCTGACCGCCTGAGCTTGATGTACAAAGCGATTGGCGCGCAACAAGCGATTTGCCGTATAGACGCAGTGCTCAATCGAGCGGTTTCAGACACTCCCATTTTGACGCCAGAAACGACACTATCAGACGCATTAGATTTTTGGCCGTCGCGAATTGGAAACGTCATGAAATACGTTACGGGGCGTCGGGTAGAAGATATAACAATTGCGGATTTTTTGGCTATGAGCCGGTCAGATTTATTAAAGCTGCCGAATTTTGGCCACAAGTCGCTTAAGATCATTGAGGATGACTTGATGGCCAATGGGTTGTCGCTTCGCCCTTGACCCAACCGGACGAATCAGTTAGTCAATCTCTAGGAGCGCGTATTGCGCCAGAGGTTCGGTTCTAGCCCGACGCTCACTCTGGTAAGTTCCGCGCTCCACCCATCCCCTTGATGAGTTTACTCACCAGCCCCTCCGGGTTTCGGCTCGGAGGCACCCCCTTCGCCCCCGGCAATCGACCACATCACGCAAAGCCGTAACCCATAGCGATTGAGCCGTGGGGCGATACCCTTTCAGCAACCACAGCCGGGAGGCCGCAAGGTCCGGTGAGGGAGCGAGACAACATGCCAGCGCCTTGGGAGTTCGATCAAACCATCGCTGATGAGATATGCGAACGCCTTTCCAAAGGTCAAAGCCTGCGGAAGATTTGCGGCGTAGGGCGGGACGACTTTCTCCCTGGTCAGTCAACGGTGTTCAAGTGGCTGGATGACAACGCGGCATTTGCAAAGCAATACGCCCGCGCGCGAGAGGCTCAAGCAGACACTTACGTCGATCAGATCATCGACATCGCAGACGGAAAGCCGGTCGAAGAAACGCTGGTAGATGCTGAGGTTCCCGAGTCCGATCCGCAGCGCGACAGGCTTAGGGTTGATGCTCGCAAGTGGGTGGCTGGAAAGCTGGCGCCCAAGAAATACGGCGACAAACTGGATCTGGCGGCAAACTTGACCGGCGAACTTGGCGTGACGATCAAACGCTTTACCCCGGAACCTGATGGGAATTGAGCTTCCGGCCAATTGGGAGCCGAGAGGCTACCAGAAGAAGCTCTGGCAATACCTTGAACACGGCGGGCTCCGTGCTGACGTTGCGGCGCATCGGCGTTGGGGCAAGGATGACATTGCGCTGAACCGGGCGGCTTGCGCGGCATTTGAGCGTGTCGGGACTTACTGGCACATGCTCCCCGAGGCAGCGCAGGCCCGTAAGGCGATCTGGGACGCCATCAACCCTCACACGGGCAAACGACGGATAGATGAGGCCTTCCCCAAGGAACTGAGGGCAAACACCCGCGAACAGGACATGCTGATCCGGTTCGTTAACGGTTCAACCTGGCAGGTTCTTGGGTCCGACAATTACGACGCTCTGGTGGGGTCGCCTCCGCTCGGTGTGGTCTTCTCTGAATGGGCGCTCGCCAAGCCGGAAGCTTGGACCTACATGCGCCCGATCCTTGCCGAGAACGGCGGCTGGGCTCTGTTCATCTGGACGCCTCGTGGCCGCAACCATGCGACGCGGGCGTTTGAGGCGCGCGAGCTGGATCCAAACTGGTTCACCCTTCGCTCGCCGGCCACTGAAACGGACGTGTTTACCCCGGAACAATTGGCGCGGGAAAAAGCCGAGCTGGTGAGTGAAACCGGCTCTGAGGAAGAAGGCGAAGCCAAGTTCGCATCAGAGTACATGGTGGAGTTCAACGCCGCTGTCCCTGGTAGCTACTACGGCTCGCTGATGACCAAGGCTCAAGCCGAGGGCCGCATCTGTCGCGTTCCGTATGATCCCAGCCTGAAGGTCGAAACCTCGTGGGACTTGGGGATCGCGGACTATACGACAATCTGGTTCTGGCAGCAGGTCGGGCGCGAGGTCCGGGCAATTGACTATGCCGAGTTCGGCGGCGAGGGGCTTCAATCCATCGTCAAGGAAGCCATTGCCGACAAGCCCTATGTCTATGGAAACCACTACCTGCCCCACGACGTGAAGGTCAGGGAATTGGGCAATGGTGGCAAGTCCCGGCTGGAAACGCTGGAAGGCTTGGGAATGCGGAACATTCAGGTCGGCGTTGCTGCTGACCCAGAAGAGCGGATCAACGCGGCGCGCGGCATCATCCCGATCACCTGGTTCGACGCTGAGAAGTGCGCGGTCGGTCTGGATCGCCTGAGAAACTATCGCAAGGCATGGAACCGGCAGCGGTCGATCTACACCGGCCCGCTTCATGACGAGAACAGCCACGGGGCGGACAGCTTCGGGGAATTTGCCGTCAATCGGCAGCTTCTGACTACTCGCAAGCCCGCAACCGTTCACCATCAACAGGGAGGCTGGTTATCGTAATGTATGACGACGACGAGGCTTCCGAGGGTGAAGGCAACGACCTGATCGAAGAAGCTCTGGAGCTTTACGACAAGGCCATTGAACACGAGGACCAGAACCGCAAGGCCTATAAGGACGATGTGGACTTCTCCCTGCTGGAAAACCAGTGGCCGGAGAAGGTTCGGCGGGATCGGGAGCTGGAAGGCCGGCCTTGTCTCACGGTCAACAAGCTGGCGTCGATGGGTCGGCAGGTTGTCAACGAGGCCCGCAAGAACAAGCCTGGGATCACCATTCACCCGGTCGATGATGGGTCAGATCCAGACACGGCTGAGGTCTTCAACGGCATCATCCGCAACATCGAACAGTCTTCCAACGCTGAGGTCGCTTACGATACGGCGCTCGAGAGCGCGGTCTTCGGTGGCTTTGGCTATTGGCGGATCAACACCCAATACGCCAGCGATGACACCTTCGATCAGGACATCGTCATTGAGCGCATCAGCAACACGCTGTCGGTAGTCCCTGATTGCTACAGCCAGTCGGCGGATTCGTCGGACTGGAACTTCTGCTTCGTCACCGAGAATATCACCAAGCGGGAGTTCAAGAAGCGGTTCCCGGACGCTGAACAGGTGGACTTCAAGTCCGACGCCTGGAAGAAGGCGGGCTCCCCCTGGATCGACGGCGACATGATCCAGATCGCGGAATATTGGGTCCGCAAGAAGGACAAGCGCAAAATCGTCATGCTGACCGATGGTCGCGTGATGGATGCTGAGGAGTTTGAGGAGAACATCGAGGTCTTCTCCGCTCAAGGCGCTGAGGTTCAGGCTGAACGGGAAGTCGAGTCCCACAAGGTCACGCAATACATGATCTCCGGCGCGGAAGTGCTTGAGACCATCGAATGGGCCGGGGTCTATATCCCGATCATCCCTGTCTATGGGTCCGAGGTCACGCTGGAAGGCAAGCGGGTGTTTCGCTCGCTGATCCGTGGCGCCAAAGACGCCCAGCAGATGTTCAACTACTGGCGGACCACTTCAACCGAACTGGTTGCGATGGCCCCCAAGGCTCCGTTCATCGGTCGCAAGGGTGCGTTTGAGACGGACGCCCAGAAGTGGGCCACGGCGAACACGCAGAGCTGGTCCCACATCGAGTACGACGGGCCGGAAGCGCCGCAACGTCAGGGTTTCAGCGGTGTCCCTGCCGGCGCCCTTCAGGAAGCCCTGAACGCCTCTGACGACATTAAGTCCGTCCTTGGCATGTACGACGCCAGCATCGGCGCTCGGTCTAACGAAACGTCCGGCAAGGCTATCGTGGCTCGCCAGATGGAGTCCGACACGGCGACGTTCCACTTCATCGACAACCTGTCGCGGGCCATTCGTCACTCTGGCCGCATCCTGATCGACTTGATCCCCAAGGTTTACTCTGTCCCTCGTGTGGTCCGCATCCTCGGCAAGGATGGCGAGCCTGACATGAAGCAAATCAACGCGCCGACGATGGTGGAGGAGAAAGACCCGAAAACCGGCGAGGTCCAGGAGATTGAGAAAATCTACGAACTGGGCGCCGGTCGCTATGATCTGACCGTCTCGGCTGGCCCGTCCTTCGCCTCGCAGCGTCAGGAAGCCGCAAGCCAGATGATCAACCTCATTCAGGCCTATCCTGATGCTGCTCCGGTGATTGGTGACCTTCTGGTCAAGAACCTTGACTGGCCGGGCGCTGATGAGATTGCCGAACGGCTTAAGGCCGCGATGGGTCCGGCTGCTGGTGGTGACCAAGCCCAGAACCCGCAACTGCAAGAGGCTGGCGCAATCGTCCAGCAGCAGGCGCAAGCCATTTCACAGCTTCGGCAGGAACTGCAGGCCGCACAGCAAGACAAGTCCCTGGAACAGCAGAAGCTCCAGATTCAAGCCTTTGAGGCCGAGACAAAGCGGATGACCGCCATGTCAAAGCCCTCATCCCTTCCGGGGGTCTAAAGCCCGGTTGTTCTGGCCCGTCGTGATGACGCGCCTTTCCCATAGATGGAACCTACCTTGGAAAACGAAGACGCGACCAATCTGGCCGACGTTGAGAACGATGATGTTCTCGACCAGGCGGAAGTCGCTGATGATCAGATCAGCGAAGACGACCTCGACACGTCCGAAGAAGCCGAAGACGGCCAGCCGGAGGATGATACCGAGGAGATCGACCACGACGGGAAGAAGTACAAAGTTCCCAAGGATCTGAAGGACTCGTTCCTCAGGCAGGCCGACTACACCGTCAAGACGCAGGCACTGGCGGAAGATCGCAAGGCACTGGCCGCTCGGGCAACCGAGATCGCCCAGCAAGCCGAGGTTCTTCAGGCTACAGCCAGCCAACGGGCAAACCTCGCGCTGATCGACCAACAGCTCGAGACCTTCCGGCAAACCGACTGGAGCCAATACGACCCCCAGTCGGTCGCCCAATACACTCTCCAATGGCAGCAACTCCGCGATGCGAAGGCTGACATCGAGGGCTCTATCTCCCAGGCGGAACAGCAACTGAAGGCGCAAAGCGAGCGGTTTACCGCCAACGCAGTCGCCCAAGCAGAAAAAATTCTGGCGCAAGAGATTCCAAACTGGGGCCAAGAGGTGATCCAGAAAACCGTGGAGGCTGGCAGCAGCTTTGGCTTCACGGCGCAGGAGATCCACGCATCCCTGGTTGGCGAGGATGGTTCGCCCGACACGCGGTCATTCAAGGTGTTGACGGAGCTTAGCCGCCTTCGGGCAGTCGAAGCCGAGTTCAACGCCCTCAAAGCCAAACAAACATCAACCGCCCAAGCCTCCAAGCTGGCGGCTGTCAAACCCGCTGCAACAGTCGGCGGACGGACCAACGGCTACAAGCCCGGCCTCGATGACAGCCTTCCTGCGGATGAATGGATGCGGCGCCGCAACGCTCAAATCGCCAAGGCGAGAGGGCGTTAACCCCCACATCAGCCCGTCGTGAGACGCGCTATCTCATTGAAAGAACGGCACAATGCCCAATACGTTGCTGACTCCCACGAAGGTGACCCGCGAGGCCCTTCGTATCCTCCACCAAAAGCTGAACTTCGTTGGCTCGATCAACCGCGCTTATGACGACAGCTTCGCCAAGGACGGCGCCAAGATCGGTGACACCCTCAAGGTTCGCCTGCCCAACCAGTATGTGGTCCGCACCGGTGCCACGCTCTCGGCCCAAGACACCACGGAATCGAGCGTTTCTCTCCAGGTCGCGACCCAGAAGGGCGTTGATCTGAACTTCACCTCGACCGACCTCACCCTGTCCCTGGACGACTTCTCCTCGCGCATCCTCGACCCTGCCATGTCGGTTCTGGCTGCGAACATCGAATACGACGCCATGTCCATGTACAAGGATGTGTACCAATCGGTGTGGAACGGCGGCAACTCCGCTACGCTTGCCAAGGTTCTCGCCGGGCGCAAGATCCTGCAGGACTCCCTGACCCCCCTTAACGACCGCTCTGCGAACCTGAACACTCAGGACAACGTGGACCTGGTCGATGCTCTGAAGGGCCTGTTCAACGATCAGACCAGCCTCTCCAAGCAGTACAAGGAAGGCTACATGGGCCGGACGGCTGGCTTCGACTTCATGGAGAACACCATGTGGCCGGCGCACAACCGTTCTGGCGCCAACGCAGCTTACCTGACCAACGCCGTGACTGCCCAGACCGGTTCGTCCCTGATCGTGGACACCGGCGCGACTGCTCCTTCGGCTGGTGACGTGTTCACCATCGCGGGCGTCTTCAAGGTGCACCCTGAGACCAAGGTCTCCACGGGCATCCTGCAGCAGTTCGTCGTCGGCACGGGCGCCACTACGACCCTCTGGCCGATCTCCCCCGCCATCGTGGCGTCGGGCGCTCTGCAGAACGTGTCCAACGGCGCGGCTGACAACTCGGCCATCACCGTCCTCGGCACCGCCTCGACGGCCGTTGGCACCTCTCTGATGTACCAGAAGGACGCCTTCACCTTCGCCACCGCCGACATGGTCATGCCCAAGGGCGTGGACTTCGCCGCCCGGGAAGTCATGGACGGCATCTCCATGCGGATCGTGCGCCAGTACGACATCACCAACGACAAGTTCCCTTGCCGTCTCGATGTCCTCTACGGCTACAAGACCATCCGCCCGCAACTCGCGGTTCGTCTCCACAACAACTGATGAGCCTGGGGGCTGGGTAACACCGGCCCCCCTTCTCTCGCCTGTTTGAAAGGAAACGACATGGGCGCGACTATGAATGAAGACCGCTGGTCGGTCATTTCTTTTACCTTTAACCCCGCTTCGGTCGCCGCCAACACTTCGGCAGAGCAAACTGTGACGGTCCTCGGCCTGAAGGTCGGTGACTATATCGCAGACGTGACCAAGCCGACCCTGAACGCCGGACTTGGCATTGTGAACAGCCGCGTGAGCGCCGCTGACACGCTCGCCATTCAGTTCATGAACAACACCGCCGCCCCCATCGACGCCGCGTCTGAGGTCTATTCCTGCCTTGTGATGCGACCCGAGAAGGTCACTTCCGGCGTGTTCAACCCGTAACTTGTGGGCCGGGCTTCGGCTCGGCCTTCTTTCCACACACGAGGCTCGAAATGGGCAAAGCAACTCCCGCTGTTGACGGCGGTCTGAGGCAAATCGCGATTGCCGACACGGCGGGGCCGTATCGCATTCCGGGCGCCGACAATGAGCCGGAGCGCCCGACCTACCGGGCCTGCCGATATGGCATGAACCCTTCTGGGGCCGTCACCGATCTGGTCCTGCTGATGGGCGCGGCCAATAAGGTCATCCGCCTGAAGCAAATCTCCATCGGCGGCACGGCGACTTCGGCCACCAACGTCCGGGTGGATCTGATCAAGCGTTCGGCTCTGGACACTGGCGGCACCCCAACCCCTTGGACCGCCGTCTCTGCTGACAGCGCCGATCCTGCCGCTTCAGCGGTGGCGCGGGACTATGTGACGCTGGCGCCTACCGGTCTCGGAACGGCTGTTGGCACCTTCGACAACATCCGCGTCAACCTTGCTCCGCCTTCGGCTGGTTCGGCTGACCGTGCTTATTTCCAATACACCTGGCAGAATGACAAGGCGGTCGTCCTTCGCAGCGCGACGGAATGCGTGGCCATCAATTTTGCAGGCGTGGCCCTGCCGGCCGGTGGCGCTGTCGATATGCAGATCACCTGGACTGAAGAAGAACTGAGAGGCTAACCGTGGCCCTCGGGACTTACAGCGAGCTTCAGGCATCGGTTGCCGACTTCCTAGAGCGCGGCGACCTGACTGCGGTCATCCCTGACTTCATCAAGCTGGCTGAGGCTGACATCAACAGTCAGTTCAACTTGCGTGATGGGGACCAGAACACGGCCCTGACGACGGTTCCGGGTTCGCGGTTTGTCGCCCTGCCTGCTGGCTATCGTGAAGCGCAGAACTTCTGGATCGAATGGACCTATGGGCGGGGTGATCCCCTGCGCTTTGTCCTGCCGGAACTTCTGATCACCTATTCCGCTCCCGGTCGGCCTCTGACCTGGTGCATTGACGGAACGAACATCGCCTTCGAGCGCCCGGTGGATCAAGCCTATTCGGTCACCTTGCGGACCAGCGGCGCGGTCCAGCTGTCCGACGCAGCGCCGACGAACCTGCTCCTGACGAACTACCCCAACGTCTATCTCTACGGCGCCCTGCGTGAGGCTGCGACGTACCTGAAAGACACTGAGGCGCTTCAGATATGGTCGGCCAAGTTTGAGGAGGCGATCACCAAGGCCAAGGCCAAGGAAGGCCGCAACAAGGCCCTTGTGACCCTCTCGACTGAACCGGGGATCATGCAACTCGGCAACCGGCGCGGCTTCAATATAAATCGCGGTTGGTGATGGCGCTCCCATCGGTTCCGCAACTCCCATCTGTCCGGCCTGTTCCGCTTGGGCTTCCGCAGGATCTGGCGGGCTTTCTGACTGAAGTGCGCGCCGCTGTTGTCGCGCTGCAAACGCCACAGGCTCCCGGCCCGATCTACCGCACTACGACCGCCAAACTGCCCCCGGCCAGCAACTGGACCGGCTGCCTGGTGGACGTTTCCGACCTGAACACCATCGCCAAGTCAGACGGGACGAATTGGCGGCGCGTTGACACTGGAGTTGTTCTGTAATGAGCACTGGACCCACAGCCAGCCTCCGCGTTGAAAAGCAGGCGGCGGGCGCGAACGTCAATACCTGGGGCGAGGCGCATCTGAATGATGCCTTTGACCGCTTTGACACGGCAATTGCAGGCTGGCTGACGAAGGCTCTCACGGGAAATTACACCCTTGCCAGCGCCAACTATGTTGCCGACGAAGCCCGCACGGCCTCCCTAAAATTCACGGGGACGGGGGCTTATGCCGTCACCATCCCAAGCGTGTCCAAGGTCTATCAGGTCTGGAACGCGACGACCGGCATTCTGACCATCACCACGGGCGGGGCGACGAACGCTTCTGTCGCTCCCGGCGAGATCGTCACGGTCATCTGCGATGGGGCAAACGTCTACAAGGAGAAGCTGACCGATTTTGGCGGGTCTGTCCTGTCCAACATCGGAAGCCCGCTGGCGACCACTGACGCTGCCACGAAAGCCTATGTGGATGCACAAGCGTGGGCCGCAATGGTCGGAACCCTGCCGGGTCAGGTCGCGAACACCTTCCTCTACACCGATGGAACAACCCCATCCTGGCAACTGCCGACCGTCGCCCAGATCAGCGACTACGCCTCCGATCAAGCCACCAAAGCCGCCACAATCCAAGCCGCAGACAAGGCCTTCGCGGTCTGCTGGGCACTTAACTTCTAGGAGCCTGACACATGGCCACGACTGCAAATTCCGCTGTTTTGCCGCAAACCCCGTGGACCGCTACGGCTGTCGCAACTACGGCGAACTCGACCTACACCGACACGCCGACGAACACGGTGCTGCTGGCCCCGCTGAACCTGCTGAACCCGAACCCGCTCAGTGTGGTAGTCAGCACGGCAACGGTCACGATCACTGAAAAGGCGCACGGTCGGGCCACGGCTGACACCATCACTTTGGCCGGCGCAACTGCCCTGGGTGGCATCACCCCTTCGGGCGCCTATCAGATCACCGTTGTGGATGCTGACACCTACACGGTCATCCACGGCTCCAACGCGACCTCCTCGGCCACGGGCGGCGGATCGGCTGTCACGGTCCAGAGCTCCCGGACCTCAAAGAACGGGGTTGTGGTCACGTCCCTGACGGCTCTGGCCCGCGCGACGAACACGGCCTCCGAACTGCAGCTCTATTCCTCAATGGATGGCGGGACCACGAAGAAGCTGATCTCCTCGGCCTTGCTGGCGGCTTACCCGGTCGCCCAGACCACGAAGCAGGCCCCGGCTGACTTCGGCTACACCGTGTCAAACCCCCTGATCGTCGGACCGACTGAAACGCTCTACGTCGCAACCGGCGTGATCAATACCGGCATCGTCTTCAACGCTCGCGGGGCAGCGTTCTGATGCCCGGCCCTTTCGGCAATCCCCTCGGATCTTCATCGGCTAACCCGGTTCTAGGTGGTCTGCCTCTGGGGGCGACGCCGAAGACATCAAGCGCCACCGCTCCTTACGTTGTGACCTATGGCGACAACTCTGGTTACTCCACTACCAGAAACCAAACTTGGACATGCCCGAAAACGGGAACCTATCGCTTTGCTCAATGGGGTCAGGGTGGGTTTGGAAATGGATCGGCGCCTTATGGCGGCGGCGCGGCACACGCGCAAACCGTCCGCAAAATAGGCAAAGATGAAACGGTCACTATTGCAGCCAACTCAACTTCTGGAACAAGGGGGGCTAAAATAACCCTAACTTTTCCAGATGGGACAGTGGTTGAAACTTTGGGCGGCCAAAACTCCAGCAGCGGTGGCGCTGGTGGCACGGCGACAGGCGGCGACATCAATGTCAGTGGCTCGGTCGGTTCTGGCGCGGGTGGAAACGCTGGGTCATACGGCAATTTCACTGGCGGCATTGGCGCGGGTGATGGCGTTACTCCTCAATATGGTGTCACGCCTGGCGGCGGCGCTACCGCTAGTTCCTATGAGCCGGGGTCGGCTTTTGTCATCATCATTCGGGAGGCCTAGATGATCCTCTATCAGCGCAAGACCCTTGCCACGGATACCGACATTGGCGACCCCGGCCCCGTCCCTGCCGCCCTTCTCGGATGGGATGACGCCAGCCTTGCCGATGTGAGCGCGGCGGCTCATGAAGCTGCGGAACAACTCGGCTTTGCGGGGGAGGGGTTCTTCCCGGTCGAGATCGAAGACCCGGCTCCTGAAGTCGGCCCGTTGCAGAAGATCGACTTCCTGCGGCTGTTCACCCAGACCGAGCGCATCAACATCAGGAACGCGGCCAAGGTCAATGACCAGATCGCGGACTATCAGGAGATGTTGAACAACTCGACCGTGGTCGATCTGTCGGACCCGGACATTCTGGAGGGAGTGCCCCTGCTGGAAGCGGCGGGCCTGTTGGCTGCTGGCCGCGCGGCGCAAATCCTTGCTGGTGAGGTTCCGTAATGGAGTACGAACCGCAGCAGACCTACATCAAAGGCAAGCCGATTCTGACCTATTTCCGCCGGCTGTTTGTGGCTGTCGATCAGCTCGTCAATGTCATCTTTGGCGGCGAGGAGGACGAGACAGTATCCTCCCGCATCGCCAAGGACAAAGCTCGGGGGCGCAAGTTCGCCTGCGTCTTGTGCCGCATCCTCGACTGGATCGACCCGAACCATTGCGAGAAGTCAATCGAGCGCGACCGGGGCAAGAAGCCGGGCCAGTACGACCCCCCGCACTGGACTGACATCAAGTCATGAGGTTCACCCTCGAACTTCCCCCTGGAATGATCAGTGACGACACGCGGCTTGCCTCTACAGGTCGGTGGGTCACGGGGTCAAACGTCCGGTTTTGGGAAGATCGACCGGAGATCATCGGCGGCTGGGAAAGCCTGATCTCGACCCTGCTTACCGGCGTGTGTAGAGATGTGTTTCAGTGGAAGGACAAGAGCGCGATCCAGAACATCGCGTTCGGGACGCACTCGAACCTGCAACTCTGGCAGGGTGGCGCGCTCTACGACATCACGCCGACGCTGGCTCTGCCGTCCCTGCTGCTCGGCACGAACCCCCTGACGACCACGGGCGCCGGCAGCCCTCTGGTGACCTTCACCTGGAACGGCCATCCGCTCACGACTTCGGACACTATCGACGTTTCTGGATCCACGGCAGTCGGTGGGATCACCCCCAACGGAACCGGGCTGGCGATTGCCTCGGTCACGACAAACACTGTCACCTTTACCTTCACGTCCAACGCCACGAGCGGGGCGGCCGGGGGTGGATCGGCTGTCGTCATCACCCCAAAGCGGGCCTTTGCGGCTGGCCAGATCGACGGGACCGGCACGGCTGGTTTCGGATCGGGCGGGTTTGGCGTTGGAGCCTTCTCGACCCCTTCGACGGGTGACTTCTTCCCCCGCACGGCTGGCCTTGCCGCATGGGGCGAAAACCTCGTCTACAGCCCTCGCAATGGGACGCTGTACCTTTGGACAAATGCGACCGGAACGCCCGCACAGCCTATCCAGAACGCCCCCTGGAAGGTCAAGCACGCGCTGGTCTCCCATACCGATCAGATATTCGCCCTCGGCTGCAATGAGGAAGTGTCAGGCGTCTATAATCCGCTCTGTCTGCGTCACTCCTCGGTGCGAAACGCAAACGAATGGACCACGACGACAAGCTCTACCGCTCGAGAGTACATTCTCCCCGGTGGGGGTGAAATTGTCGCCGGGCGGATGGTCGGCCCATATCTGTTGGTCTGGACGACAAACGCCCTGTTCCTCGGGACATACCTGGGGTCTATCGGCCAGCCTTGGCAATTCACGCGGGTTGGCCAGAATTGCGGTCTAATCGGTCCCAACGCTGTCGCCATTGTTGGCCAGCGCGCTTTCTGGATGAGCCCGGACCTGCAATTCCGGACCTATTCGCTCGGCTCTGAACCCGTCATCCTGCCCTGCCCAATCCGCAAGGACATGGTGACGAACCTCGCCATCGCCCAGGCTGACAAGATCGTGGCCTCGGGGATCTCCAAGTTTGGCGAGGTCCGGTGGGACTATCCCGACGCTCGGGACGGGGTGGAAAACAGCCGCTACGTCGCCGTCTCGGTGGCAAGCGGTTGGTGGTACAACGGAACCATGACCCGGACGGGGATGGTCGATGCTGGACCGTCTGATAGTCCTATCGGTGTCACGCCTGAAGGGGCGATCTACTGGCACGAAAAGGGAACCTCTGCGGACGGTTCGGCAATCTCATGGTCAATCGAGACCGGCGAGCTGCTTCTCGACAAGTCCGTCACCTCCATGCTTCGCGGCATGTGGCCCGACACTCAGGGGCAAGTGGGCGCATGGTCGCTGAACCTGCAAACCCGGCTGAAGCCTAATTCAACCCCCCGGCTGTTTGGTCCCTACACCTTCACCAGCTCGGATGAAAAGATCGACATTCGGGCGTCCGGGCGTCTGGTCCGGTTCATCTTCTCGGGCAATTCCGCCCCCGCTGCCGGCCGATTTGGTAGCCCGATTTTCGACGTCGTGGCCGCTGGTCAACGATGATTGAGCAATGGGTGCGGGTCCGCAAATGGATCTTGCCTGCTCTGGTGGACGCGACCGAAGCCGAAGTGATTGCCGACCTGATGGCAGGGAGGGCGACGCTCTGGCCCGGCGAGCGGTGCGCCTTCGTCACCCAACTGCTGAACACTGACCAAGGGCGGCTGATGCACATCTGGCTGGCAGGCGGGGACGGTCGGGAAATGATGGCGATGGTTCCCGGCATGGCCGCTTGGGGCCGGATGCAGGGCGCTCAATTCGCCACGGTCAATGGCCGCAAGGGCTGGAAACGTCGGCTCAATCAATTTGGTTTCGTCCCTCGGGACGGGGAACTCTGGAAGGCCCTTTAAGGCCGGAGGGTAAAGCTATCTCCAAGAAGTCGAAAACCACAACCAGCGAAACCAAGACGGTGGCGCCCACGAATCCACAGTGGGTTACCGATGGCGCCCAAAGTCTGTCGAACACCATCATGAACCTGGGGACCAAAGACCCCAAGTCATACGTGGCCGATGCTGATCCGCTTCAGACCCTTGCCGCGACGAACGCGGGCAAGCTGACGACATCGCCTCTCTACGGCCAAGCGGCGGACATCTTCAAGCAGGCGGGTCAGGCTCCGGCGAGCACCTATCAGGCGCAAGGCTATCAGGCGCAAGGTTACAACCCGACAATGGGTGAAGCCTCGTCCATGTCGGCGGCTTCCCTGCTGGACGGGCTTCAGAACTATATGAGCCCCTACACCCAAAACGTAGTCGATACGACCCTTGCAGGCTTCGATGTGGACGCAGGGCGCCAACGGGCGCAAGCGGCCCTCAATGAGGCGCAAACGGGGGCGTTTGGGGGTTCCGGCGCGGCCCTGTCCAGATCAATGCTTGGCGAAGCCCTGTCCCGCAACCGTGCCCAGACTGAGGCCCAACTTCGCGACCAAGCCTTCACCCAAGGTTCGGGCCTTTCGGTTCAAGACGCTGGCTTCCGCCAACAGGCCGCTGCAACCAACGCCGCCAACGCAAACGCAATGGCGATGGCCAACATGCAGGCGAAAAACCAAGCCGCCGCATTTGGAGCTGATGCTGGCAATCAGGCCGGCCAATTCAACGCCGGAGCCTTCAACCAGGCTGGCCAGTACAACGCCGGCGCCCAAGACACGGCCCTCTCCCGGCTTCTGGCGTCAGGTCAGGGTCTGGTGGGGCTCGGTGCTTCGCAAGGCGCTGATGATCGCGCAACCGTGGCCCTCCAAGGCGACCTCGGCGCGCAACTGCGTCAGATCGCACAGGCCAAGGCTGGGGCGGACATTTCGCTGGCAGGCGCTCAATCCGGCATGTTCGGCGGGCTTCCGCTCAATCTGTTCAACGGTCAAAACATCACCGGCAACTCGACCTCGACCAGCACGACCTCGGACCCGATGGGCGCTATCACAAGCCTCGCCGGTCTGGCTCTGGCTCCGTTCACGGGCGGCGCAAGCGCGCTTGGAAGCCTCGGCTCAATGTTCGGCGGCGGGGCAAGCGTACTGAACAAGGCTGGCCAAGCCGCAAAGAACATTGGGGGTTAATCCATGGGCATGTTCGGAAAGATCGGCTCGGCTCTGTCGCAGATCGGCAAATACTACACCTCGCCGGAAGGGGCTCAATCTGGCCTCGCCATCCTCCAGGATTACGGGACAGGTGGGAGCGACAACTACCGCGCCCTCCAGATGCAGCGCCAGAAGCTGGCCCAAGAGCAACAGCAGCAGCAGGCCCTTGCCGCCCTGATGCAGCGGATGCGCCCACAGGACACTCAAACCCCGGTCATCAACAACATGATCGACATGAACAACCAGCGGATGGCTGGTTACGACGGCGGCGCTGCAATGCAGTCAGCTCGTCAAGACGTGGGCAAGGCCGGGCTGGACTTCACCGACCCAGAGACCCTGAAGGCTTTCATGGGTTATGCCTCAATGCCGGGGGCAAACGCGCAACTGCCGTTGGCTCTGTCGCAGGCCATGCAGCCTGAAAGGCCGGAGTTCAAAACCTACAGTCCGGACGAAGACATCTACCAGATCGGCGCGGATGGTATGCCGTCGATGTTCGCCCTGGTACGCCCAAGGCAATGCCCGCGCCTTCAGGGTATCGCTGGGGTGACAAAGGAAACTTGATCCCGATCCCCGGTGGGCCGGGCGATCCAATTCAGACCCGTGCAATTGCGGAGTCCCGGTGGCGTCCGCGTGTGGGTCGGGCCGCAAAGCCCGTCGATGCAAACTCTGTCAAATGGGATTGATCAATGCCGTATGAAGGTCAAACCGGCACCGCGCCGGACGGAACCCGCGTAGTTTTCCGGGGGGGCAAGGCTGTACCTATTGAGGCGGTTGAAAACCCTTTCGCCTATGCGCCGAAAACAGCCAAATATGCTGAAGCGATGGCAGCGCAGCGCGCCAAGATGGACGTGGCCAAAATGGATGGCGCGACAGAGGCGGCTGGTCAGGCTGGCATGATCAACGCCAACGCAGACCAGATCCAGCAGCTGCTTAGGCGAACCGGTACCGGCCCACTGGCGCTTATCGCCAAACCGTTCAATTCCGATTTGCAGTCAATCGACCGATTGGGACAGGCTGGCATTTTTGGCGACCTTGGAAAACTGAAGGGCCCAATGTCTGACAAAGATATTGCCTTCCTTCGCTCTCAGCAGGTCAGCACGCAAAGCCCCGGCCAAGAAAACCAACGGGTTGTGGATCTTGCTAGGTGGTCAGCAAGACGGGCGCAGGAATATGAATCCGGCCTCAATGCGTGGACCAATCGTCTCGGCTCACCTAGCGCCAGAAATGACCGAGGCCAATCGTATGATGGCTGGTGGTCTACATGGTCGCAACAGAACCTACCGCGCCCAGACTTGACGGTGAAGCGCCCGCTGCCTCCCGCCGCCCGTGCGGCGCAACCTCGCCCCGCAACATCACCGGCACCCGCCGTCACGCGCGAACTCACTTACAACCCAAAAACCGGGAGGCTTGAATAATGCCGACACGTGTTCGCGCTCCTGATGGCACGATTGCGGTTTTCCCCGATGGAATGACCGATCAGCAGATTGCTGACGTCATGCGCCGGGAATTTCAGCAGGCCCCTAAGTCTGCGATGGATCAGGGGCGGGCTGCTTCTCCAATCACTGGAGCGGTCAATACGGCGATTGAGAATGTCCCAGGCTTGGACGAATTTCAGGCGGGCTTCAACACCGCTATCAATGTCCCGCGCAATCTCATTGCTGGCCGAACCCGGATCAACTCGCCAGCAGACGCCCTAGCGGCAATTCAAAGCCAGTGGAACGCTGAACGGGATTATCAGCGAGGGTCTCAAGAAACCCTGTCTCAGCAACGGCCAATGGTGCGCGACGCGGCTAATGCAGTGGGCATGGCCGCTTCAATGCTGATCCCCGCAGGCAAGGCGATGCAGTTTACTGCCGGCGCGCCGCGTGCGCTCAACATGGCGCGGGGCGCTACGGTCGCAGCCGCTACGGGGGCCGGTTTGGGGGCCGCTGGACGGGGTGATGTGCAAACCCGTGTGCAAGCCGCCAAAGATGCCGCATTCAACCCCCTGACCCTTGCTATGGGCGCTGCTGGTGGCGCGCTTATGCCTGCCACACCAAAGCCTCTCAGGCCCCAAAATCCAGCTCAACGCAACATTCAGACGCTGAAAGATGCTGGCGTTTTCATGACGCCTGGTCAGCAAATGGGGGGGGTTGCCAAAACGACTGAAGACCTTGCTAAGCGCACGCCCATTCTTGGAACGGCCATTCGAGGGGCTGAAAGCCGCAGCGTCGCCAGCCTCAATCGGGCGGTGGCGGATCGGGCTTTGGAACCTGTTGGCGCTTACCTGCCGAAGACGGTGGAAACGGGCCATGATAGCGTTGCTCATGTCGCCAAGACACTCGGCAAGGTCTACGATGATGCTGCTGATCTTGTTCCCGCTGCCCAGATTGATCAGCCGTTTGAAGCGTCTTTGCAGAATATCTCAATGATCTTGAACGAACAGCCGATGACGGTGCGAGAGCAATTCAGCGCCATTGTGAAGAACCGACTTGATCACCTTCGCGGAAAGACCGTGACCGGCGCCCAGATCAGGGACGCGCAAAGCCAAATCGGCCAGCTTGCATCCAGCTTCTCGGCTTCTGATGATGGCGCCCAACGGGTTCTTGGCGGCGCTCTGGACGATGTTTCGGATGAGCTTGCCAACATCATTGGCCGCAACAGCCCGGAGGCGGATCAGATGATCCAATCCGCAAATCAGGGCTGGTCAATTTATACCAGGATGAGAAATGCCGCGGCTAAGGCTAAGGGCGGCGTGTTCACGCCGGGTCAGCTCTCAACCGCCGTCCGCTCACTGGACAGATCCGTGGGCAAGGGCAATGTGGCCAAGGGGCAGGCTGTCCTGCAAGACCTCTCAAACGCCGCTTGGGAAACCATGCCGGACGGCTACGGAAACCCCGGAACGGCAGATGCCTTGTTGGGGTTTGGCGGCTTGGGTGGCCTGACAGCGGCGAACCCGGCTGCGGGGGTCGCAACGGTCGGCGGCCTTGCAGCTGCGGCAACGCCGTATTTCATGATGGGCAAGAAGATTGTCGAGCGCATCCCCGGCAATGCTACTCCTTCGCAGCTCCAGAGCGTCCTTTCCCAATTAACGGCATTGGCGGCGAAAGATCCTGCGGTGCTGGCAATGCGCGCGCAGGTGGCGGCAAAGCTAGCCGCTCTGGGCGGCGCGACAGGCGCTCTGTCAGCTCGGCAATAGACCGAACACCCCAACGCCACCCTCGAATAACCCCGACCATCATCACGAAGATGCCGGGGACAAACCAAGCCTCCCGAAACATGACGTCGAACTCATCTTCCGGGCGCGGTTTCTCCATTCCCCCAACCTACCACAAGGAACAAAGCCCGTGAACCCAGGCTGGATTATCGCGCTTATCGGTCTGGAATTTACAGTGCTGTCCATGCTGGTCGGCGTCGTGGTCTGGGCTGTTCGCAAGGAAGGCATCGTCAACCAGCACGAACGAACGCTCGACCGCCATCAGGAATGGATCAAAGAGACGGCGAAAAAGGCCGAACAGATCCCCGCGCTGATCAAGTCGATTGAGCACCTGGGCGACGCCATGTCTGCCAACGTCAAGCACCTGATCGACCGGATGGACCAGAGTAACACCCACATCCACGAGCAGCTGACCGACATCAAGGAGCAAATCAAACCGCGCCGGAGATCAACCGGTGACTGAGGAAGAAGCCCAAGCCCTGCAAGCCGCCTACGCCGCACAACGCCGCGCCTGGTCGGAATCTGTCGGGTTCCCGCTCCCCCAACCCATGAGGGTCTATGTCCCAAGTCTCTGACGAAGACTTCATCGCAGCATGGGGGCAAGCCATGGGCTCGCCTACCGTGGTTTCCAGAATCCTTTCAACAGACATCAGGTCAGTCTATCGGCGCCGGGATCGGCTGGAGTCCAAGGGGGTTAACCTCCCCACGACAGCCATCAAGCCCCGCGCATCGTCCACCACATCATACCCGCAAGGCTGGTCCTATGCCCGCGAAAGGCAGGCCGAAGTCCTGAACGGATCGGTGATTGTCTTCTCGGATGCCCACTTCTGGCCCGGTGAAAAGACAGTCGCGAACCGGGCGCTTCTGACGCTCATCAAGGATCTGAAACCCGCCCGCATCATTGCAAATGGCGACGTATTCGATGGGGCGAAAATCTCCCGACACGACCCCCACGGATGGGGAACGCTCCCGACCGTCAAGGAGGAATTGGACGCTTGCCGGGACCGGATGCACGAGATCGTCCTAGCCGCCAATCCCCGCAAGACGCTGTGCGCCTTCGATTGGAACATCGGCAATCACTGTTCCCGGTTTGACCGATACCTGGTGAACAACGCCTCGGACTTCGGCGGGGTAGTTGCCCGGCTGTCTGACCATTTCAATGAATGGGACTTCGCTTGGTCCATCCGCATCAACAAGAACGTGATGGTCAAGCATCGGTGGCACAATGGCATCCACGCCACCTATAACAACGCCCTGAAGGGTGGGATGACGATTGTTACCGGCCACCTTCACAGGCTCGCCGTGACGCCTTGGGCGGACTACAACGGCCGGCGCTAC